>ERZ795048.260-NODE-260-length-59515-cov-24.113925_pt1 | contig 59515 bp, 48 predicted proteins | sample MGYA00375132_ERZ795048 | MGnify/ENA primary metagenome ERZ795048 (study PRJEB30177, sample SAMN05720225) | activated sludge metagenome | isolation source: Anaerobic digester | place: Hong Kong | collected 2014-12-17 ...
CTTGTGATGTTTGGCATGGTTTTCTCCTTTGACTTTGACATTTTATTTGTTTATCTGTCAGTACAGTTTGTTGCCTATTCCTTGTCCCTTATTATTAGGGAATGTCCGGTCATGGCTTCCGGTTGTTTCAAATCCATCAAATCCAGCATCGACGGGGCAATGTCCGACAAGACGCCGCCGTCTTTCAGGGTGATGCCTTTTTTCGTCACAATCAGGCGGACTTTGTTGGTCGTATGGGCGGTGAACGGTTTTCCGTCTTCCGTCAGCATCTTCTCGCAGTTGCCGTGATCGGCGGTGATGAAGGCGATGCCGTCCATCTCAAGAATCTTGTCTACAACCCTGCCGACGCACTCGTCGACGGTCTCGACTGCTTTGATGGCAGCGCTTATCACGCCGGTATGACCGACCATGTCGCCGTTCGCGAAATTCAGAACGACGATATCGTATTCGCCGGTATCGAGTTCCGCGATCACGCTATCGGTGATCTCGTAAGCGCTCATTTCCGGTTTCAAGTCGTAAGTCGCCACTTTCGGAGACGGGATCAGAACCCGTTTGGCTCCTTCGATCTGTTTATCGACGCCGCCGTCGAAAAAGAAGGTGACATGCGCATATTTTTCGGTTTCCGCAATCCTTAGCTGTTTCATTCCGAGATCAGAGATATAGTCACCCAAAGTATCTTTCATACTGATGAGCGGGAAAGCGAGTTCGCCTTTGACGAGATCGGAGTATTTCATCGTCGAGACATATAGGATGTTTTCCGGATGATTTTCGGTGTTTAGCTTCGGACAGGCTTCCGGATCAGAGTAAGCCGTCGAAATCTCGATCGCGCGATCGGGGCGGAAGTTGATGAAAATGATGGCATCGTCAGACTGGATCATCCCGGTATCGTCGCAGATAAACGGAACCACAAACTCGTCTGTGACATTGTCGGCGTAGGACGCCTGGATGCCAGCAGTGGCCGACGGAAAGTGTGGACCTTTGTCAAACGACATGGCGTCGTAAGCGAGCTGGATCCGGTCCCAGTTTTTATCCCTGTCCATACCGTAATAGCGTCCTCCGACCGTGGCGATGGAACCGAAATTCAGTTCAGCCATTTTACTTTCGAGGTCACTCACATAGGTAAGTGCCGATTTCGGTGGGGTATCGCGTCCGTCCAAGAAGGCATGAAAATAAGCACGTTCGACGCCTTTTTCCTTGGCAATCTGGAACATGTATTTGATATGGTTGATATGCGAATGCACGCCTCCGTCCGACAACAGACCGAGAATATGCAATTTGGAATGATGCTTTTTCACATGATCGAAAGCCTTGTTGTAAGCAGGATTTTCTTTGAAAGATCCGTCCCTGATGGCGACGTTCAGCCTCGTGAAGGACTGGTAAAGCACCCGGCCGGCTCCCAGATTGAGATGTCCGACTTCGCTGTTGCCCATTTGTCCTTCCGGAAGGCCGACGGCTTCCCCGGAAGCCTCTATCTGTGTAGTGGGAAATTCCTGTTCCAAGAGATCAAGATGCGGTTTCTTGGCCAGGTAGATGGCATTGCCGGCATTTTGTTCGCCGATGCCCATACCGTCCAGGATCATTAGTATGACAGGTTTTTTCATAAGTTCACCTCTAACCGCTGTTATTATACTATAAAAGCCCCGCTTTTGAAAGTGTAATGATACCTTTGTAAACCTTTACATCTTTTAAAAGCAGTGTCCATAAATTGATATCTCTTTGATATAATATTAAATGTGAGGTGATATTATGTCTGGATCCCGGTTGATGAAGCTAAAAAATATCCTCGTTAGCAAAATTCCATCCGGTAACATCAATTACACGGTTCCCGATCTTTGGAACGCTTGGAACTATTCCGGCGAGGAAACCCATAGGCTATTGTCGCATGAACTGCTGGTCAATCCGTACCGCTTTTACAGCGAAGTGATTTCATCATACATCCTTCCTAAAGCCAAGGCAAACCAAAACTATTTGGAATCCTTGGCCAAATCAAGCAACACCATTCCCGAAAAAGGAACACTCGGTGGCGAATGGGTTAAAAAAAGCGTTCTCTATTCGACCATGATCCGGGCGTCATCCGCTTGGGACCACGACCGTTCCTATTCGCTCGATGTGTCTAATCTGGACGAAATGAAAGAAACCGGCACTTTCGTCAAGATGCTGGCTTTGTTGCCATTACTCCAAAAACTCGGAGTCGACACGATGTATCTCTTGCCGATATCCCGTTATTCCCGCAAAGAAAAGAAAGGCGAACTCGGTTCCCCGTACGGCGTCGCATCGTTCTATGACATCGACCCGGATCTGAAAGACAACCTGACCGGCGGCGAGATGACGGTAGGCGAGGAGTTTCAGGCCTTCGTCGAAGCCTGCCATATTTTGGGCATGCGTGTCGTTATCGATATCATCCCCCGCACCAATTCCGTCGAAAGCGACCTCATCAGACTTCATCCCGACTGGTTCTACTGGATCGAAACGAAAGACTACGACAAATACCGGGTTCCTTACGTAACCGGACTGGCAAATACGATTCCACCGGAAGCCAAGTTCATGCCGGACGTCTATGCCTCGGAAGATGTCCAAAGACACATTTCGATGTTTCGTAACGACCCATATACCGAAAACAAGGAATTGTGGAACGAAATCAAGGATGCCGAGGACATCGTCGAAGCCATCGAAAAGGCTTACGGTCTTTCCGTCGCCCCAGCGTTCTCCGACCATATCAACGACGTCCAGCCCCCCTGGACCGATGTCACCTTCTTCCGGATGTTTCTGGATCATCCGTCCGACAACGTCAAATATCTGAAAAACAAGAACATTCCTCCATATATTCTTTTTGATACTATAAAATCGAATCTCTTCCCGGGCAAGAAACCCAACATGCCACTTTGGGAGACTCTGTCGGGCATCATTCCCTATTACCAGGAACAGTTTGGAATCGATGGAGCCAGGATCGATATGGGACATGCGCTTCCCAAGGAACTGCTCAAGATGATCATCAGCAAGGCTCGGGAATACGATCCCGACTTCGCTTTTATCGCCGAGGAACTGAATCCGGAAAACGCAGCCAAAGCCAAGGCTTCTGACTATAACATCATCATCGGCAACGGTTTCTGGATGGAACCCAGGATCTGGGAAAAGAATCTGCACAAGTTTGTCTATGGAGCCAAAGACGTCGCCTTGCCGATGTTCGCCTGCGCCGAAACCCATGACACGGCAAGAATTGCCGGGCGTGATGGAGGCAGGGAACTCGCAAGGATGCTGACGATATTGAACATGTTGCTTCCGAATCTGGTTCCGTTCATCAATTCTGGTCAGGAAATATACGAGATCCAACCGATGAACACCGGCGTCGATTGCACGGACAAAGACAAATTCAATCTGCCAAAAGACGACCTTTTCTACGGTAAACTCGCGCTTTTCGACAAATATGCTTTCCATTACACCAGTGAATTCCGCTGGGAGATCGCCGACCACATGCAAGGAATCAAGGAGATAAGAAAACGCTGGCTTAGCCAGATCATGGACCCAAACGCTTCATTGCCGATTTACTTTAACGAATTTGACACGCCGGCTATCGGCGTCGCCTATTTCGACAAAAAAACCGGCAAATGCATCTTAATCGCCGCCAACAGCAACCCCCGCCAGGAAATCTGGTGCAACGCTTCCTTGGCGGAATTACGGAAAAAATCCGGAAATGAAAACTTATCCGGAAACCTGGTTTACTCGACCTACGAAATGGGTAGACCATATGAAGACTTTACCGACGACGGAAGGATCAATCTTCATCTGGGCGGCGGGGAAGTCAAGATCATCGAATTCTGATTGTCACCAAATAAAAAACACGACTTCGCAGTCGTGTTTTATTTTGATCCCGGCCCCAGTTTTCTTTTGGTAATGCCAAGCGCCTCCAAAAGGACCGAAACCAATATGACATAGAACGACACCTCGATCGGCATTTTCACGATTCTCAGGGGAATTCGCACAAAGAAGGAAATACCGGGATTCATGATATAGAGCCAGATCGGCGTCAAAATGAGTGAAGTCAGGACATACATCAGGCTGATGATGAAAAGGATCTTCGTTCCTTCATCGCCGTATTTCTTGCTTTTGTAAACCAAAATATCAAACACCACCAAAAACACGGTACCGATCAAACCGATTCCGGCCAAAAGCAGTTTCTGATTGTCGGTCAAAGTACTGGAAATCACCTGATCGACATGTAAAAAATACCAGAACGATCCCAGAAACAACAAAACAGCCAAAACCAAATTCAGCCAGAAAAACAGTTTTGTCCCGCTGTTTTTCCGGATCCGGTAAATGATCCCCGGTAAAAACCCGTACAAGGCCGCGTTCAAAGTGAAACCGGGAAAGAATGTTTGCCCGGACGGTCCTCCGAAGATGAAAAATCCAAGCAAATCCTGGGCGATACCAGCCATCAGGCCGTAAACCGGGCCGGCGATGATAGAAGCCATGATGAGCGGCAGATAACCGATCCCGAACTTGATGATCGGTTCGGATGCATTCGGAATGTAAATCGACAGAAACTGAGCCAGAACGACACCGATAGCGACCATCAGGCCCGTAAAAACAAGATTGCGAATGTTTTTGTTATGCATATCTTCCTCTGGTCATAGACTGAAATCGACGGGATCCTGATTGGTCGATTCCAGAAATTCGTTGATGCGTGAAAATGGTTTGGATCCAAAAAAGCCCCGAAAGGCCGAAAGCGGAGACGGATGCACGTTTTCGATCACGAAATGGATCGGATTCGTGATAAGCGGCTTCTTGCTTTTGGCATAACTTCCCCACAAAACGAAAACAACCGGTGTTTTTTTCTCGTTCAAGAGCGAAATGATATGGTCGGTGAAAATCGTCCAGCCGTACTTGTCATGGCTTAACGCCTGGTAGCGCCTCACGGAAAGAATCGCGTTAAGCAACAATACTCCCTGCTTCCCCCATTTGGTCAAATCTCCGGATGTCGGAACAGGGCATCCGATATCGTCATGCAATTCCTTGAAGATGTTTTCCAAAGACGGCGGCAACTCGACGCCTTCTTTCACCGAGAAAGCGAGTCCCATGGCCTGATCTGGATTATGATAGGGATCCTGGCCTAAAAGCAGGACTTTTGTATTTTCATACGAAGTCAACCGCAAAGCATTGAACACATCATGGATCGGCGGATAGCAGGTGTAACGCCGGTATTCCTCCCTGATGTCTTCCGAAAGTTGCCGGAAATAATCCTTCTGGAATTCGGGTTTCAAGATCCCGTCCCAGTCATTTCCGATCATTGAGTTCCGGTATCCCTTTCTTTAAGATCGTGCAACTCTGGTTCGTGCATGTGCTACAGGCGGAAAAGTCCTCGAGATTCCTGCACTCCTCGGGTATTTCCGTCTTTTGGTTCAGCACATATGAAATTATGTAGATCGCCACCAACAAAACGACGATGCCGATGGCAATTATGTATTTCCACATCTGAAAGACTTCCTTCCTATCTGATGCCTTCTAACAATTCCCGGATCGCACTTTCAAGTTTTTCAATCTTTTCTTTGGCCTCTATAGCGGTTTTCCCGACGGAGGCGATATATATTTTCAGTTTCGGTTCCGTTCCCGAAGGTCTGAAAACAAACCAGGAACCATCCGAGAAGATATACTTGACGACATCCGCTTCCGGGAGCGTCAAAGCATAATTCTCATTCTGCTTGTAGCCGATCCCCGCCTTATAATCTTCGATCGCGTCAACCCTGAACCCGGCAAATGCCGTTTCACGGTATTTTTGCATGAAACCCATGATTCTGGCGATTTTCTGTTTGCCTTCGATGCCAGTTTCTTCGATATTCATCATCGCTTCATAGTGATAACCGTAAATCTTAAAAAGATCTTCCAGTTTGTCGTATAGCGTTTTCTTCTCCAATTCATTGTAATACGTCGCGGCTTCCGATGCAAGCAACATGGCCTGAAGCGAATCTTTGTCCCGGACCTTGTCGTTTGCCACGTATCCGTAGGATTCCTCGTAACCGAACACAAATTTTTTATCGGTCGATTCCAGGAATCTCGCTTGTTCGCCGATGAATTTAAAACCGGTCAGGGTCGAAAAGACTTCCATACCGAAAAATCTGGCGACCTTCGCGCCAAGATCGGAGGTCACGATCGTATTGTAAACCACTCCTTTTTTCGGTAAAAGTCCCAATTTTTGTTTTTCCGAAAGAAAATAATTCAAGAGCACGGCTCCGGTCTGATTGCCGGTCATAAGTATGTAGTCGTTATCCTTTTTCACGGCGATACCTAGTCTATCAGCATCCGGGTCGGTCGCAATCAATAGATCTGCTCCGACTACCATTCCGAGTTTTTTTGCCATGTCGAAAGCGGCGGGATTTTCCGGATTCGGAGATTTGACGGTGCCAAACATCGGATCGTGCACCATCTGTTCCCTGACGGGATAAATATCGTATCCGCATTCTCTTAAAAGCCTTGTCCCGAGTTCAGCGCTCGTTCCATGCAAAGGTGTAAAAACGATTTTCAGGGGTTTTTCCAATTCCTTGTGAATCTGGACGGTTTTGACCATTTCCAGATAACTGTCGTCAATCTTTTTGCCGATATATTCTAAAAGCCCGCTTTTCTTCAGCTCTTCTTCCGTCATAAAACCGATATGGAACAGATCTTTGACGTCGCGCACGAGCGAGATGATGCGGTTCGCGTATTCCGGCGTATACTGGCAGCCATATTCGTCATAGATCTTATAGCCGTTATATTGCGGCGGATTGTGGCTGGCGGTGACGACGATACCGGCGATCGCGTTCAGATATCTCGTGGCGTAGGATAACTCCGGCGTCGGACGCAAATCTTCGAACAAATAGCATTTGATGCCGTGATAGCCTAAAACCTTCGCCGATTCTAACGCGAACTCCTTCGACATTTGCCGGTTGTCATGGGCGATCGCCACGCCGCGGGAAAGATTCTTGCGTCCGTATCTTTCCTCTAAATACCTAGCCAGTCCGGTGTTGGCGCGTCTGATCGTATAGATATTCATTCTGTTCGTTCCCGCTCCCAATACTCCCCGCATGCCGCCGGTGCCGAACTCCAGATCGGTATAGAACATATCTTCCAGTTCTTTGTCGCTTTTTCCTTCAAGATCCTGTTTCAACGCAGGATCAAGTGATTTTTCGTCGAGCCAATCTTGGTATATCTCTTTCCACATGGATGGTGCCTCCTTTGCGGTATCTGACAGAAAAAATACTTTTGTCTTGGGCAAAAGTATTTTCCTTGATCTAGCGGATGTAATCGACTACTCCTTCTTTCCGCGGTTTCGGTTCCGGATAATCTCCGGAAAGGTATCCGAAACAGATCGAGCAATCGTGCTGGTAACCTTCCGGTATCTTGAGTAATAGATTGATATCGGCGGTGTTCGTCTGATTGAACATGTATCTCGTTTGGCCGATGATGCAGGAATCGATTCCGAGCGCTTTCGCTGCGATCGCCATGTTCTCCATGGCACAGCCGCAGTTCAGTTCGCTATAGCCTTCGAGTTCGGAACTGATCACGACGACGACGGGGGCGTGGTAGAAAACATGATATCCTTCATCCTTGACGATTCCCAGTTTTTCCATGCCTTCTAAGGCAAGTTCGCTCATCCGGTCGATCGTGTCCTTGTCGGTGATGACCGTGAAATGCCAGCTTTGCCGGTTTCTTGCGGAAGGAGCATAGATCCCGCACTCGATGATTTTCTTCAGATCGACTTCGGGAATTGGTTTGTCAAGGTAACTCCTTACGCTTCTTCTTCCTAGAATGGCTTCAATTGTCGGATTTTTCATAAGTTTACCTCCTTCACATGTCGATGATATCGGTAGAGAGCAAGAAACTAGAAGCCGCGGCACAAGCCATCACTATGCAAGCGGCCCTATTTCCCAGCTCCAATGATTTTTCTTTTGAAAGTCCTAGGGACAATCCTCTGATGAGACCGGCATAAAGGGCGTCGCCGGCTCCGGTCGTGGAAACGATTTTCTCCGGGCTTTGAGGATTTATCGAAATGATTCCGTCTTTTCCCACAAGGCGGATCGGTCCGGAACCGCTTGTCAGGAGAATATTTTGTAATCCTTTTTGAAACAATATGTCGATTGCCGGCGCAAAGTCATCTTTGGTGTCGATGCCGGACAAAGCGGCCAGTTCACCCATATTGGCCTTAAGAAGGAAGATATCCTCAAGCAGGCCCGACAAGCGCCCGATTTTCGCCTGGCTGACGCCATCTATGAAAATCCGTTTATCCTTGTATCTCTTGATAAGATAAGTCAAAGCTTCGTGGGACAAATTGCAATCCAGCACGATCATGTCTGCTTTATCCAAATCGGGAAGGCAAGGCGCGAAATCTTTCGCACCTATTGTATCGAAGATAGAGAAATCGTTGATGCCGCATTCCAGATTTCCGTCATGATCATGGATCGCCAGATAACAGCACGATCTTTCCTTATCTTTTATCAAGAGCTTATGACTGATTCCGAGATCTTTCAGTTCCTTGGCCAAGAATTCTCCCGTCCGGTCACTCCCGGCAAAGGAAATAAGCAAGACATCGGCCCCGAGCCGGAAGAGATCCTCGGCGATGTTTCTCGCCACTCCTCCCGAAGAAAGCCTGACTACGCCCGGATTGGAATCGGATTTTAAAATCCGCTTTAGGGATATGCCGACATAATCGCCGGCGCAAGCGCCGACTGTGACGATTTTCAACATATCACTCGAGAATGTTGGTGGTGATGTAATCGACGCCCATCTTGATCAGTTTCTCGGCGTCATTCTTGTCATCAACCGTGTAAACCGTCACTTTAAGACCGGTAAGATGCAACCTTTTGACCACCGTCTCGGTAATGGCATGCCATTCGGCATCGAGCCCCAGACGGTTCTTTTCACAGATTGCTAGTGTCTTTTCGTCTGCTGTCCCTGAAAGCAGGTAAAGACTCATGTCCGGATAGTTTTTTCTCAGATAGACAAGATATTTGTCATGAAAAGAAATGATGCTGGTATCTTCCAGCCGGTGATATTTTCTGACTTCATCAATGACCTGGTCGACATGAGCGTTCGTGAGATTGCTTTTGAGTTCGATGAAAGCGTGCTTCTGATAAGTCATGCAAATGGCAAGATAGTCTTTTAGCAAAGGAATCGTCACGGTATCGGACAAATGCCCCGTTTTCCGGTCGATCAGGGTGAAACGCCTGATCTCTTCATACTTGTATCCTGGTATATAGACATTCAATAAGCCCATTCTCAACAAAGTGTCGTCATGGGTTAGAATCAGTTTGTCATCTTTAGAAGCGTAAACGTCGCATTCGATTCCGAAATAACTGCGGTTTGCTGCAGCGATGTATGCGTTGATCGTGTTTTCGGTTTCGATGCCGGATAATCCGCGATGGGCGATCATACCCCTGTAGTATTTGTCGATTTTAATCGTATTCATAGAATCACACTTTCCGGAAGGGAATCAAAGACAGTTTTATTTTATCATCATTTACCTGTTTTGACATTAAAAAAAACAAAAATGCCATCTTTTTACCCGGGCCCGTCATTTTTGGGTTATAATATTTTCCTGGGAGGGGTGGATGATGGAATACAAAGAAGCCGGTTATGATTTCGATAGGATCAAAACCGCCAGGATTTCAAAGAAAAATCACAGCTACGCTTACGTATCGCTGATTTTTTTCATCGTGTTTTTCTCTCTCTTCGCAACTTTCCTCGTTCTTTACCTCATCGGGATCCCGTTCGAGATCGATGGTATCATCCGTCATCCGGGAGATCTTCCATACCAGAAATTCTTCTTTTACTTTCTCGGCATTACCGGAATGGTGTCGTTTTTAATGATTGCCACCATGATTCCAAACCTTCTCGCCAGGGCGAATGATTACATATGGATCGGCTCTTCAGCCGAAGGCGAAAAGGAAATTTATGTCAGGGACCGCTACAGGGAAACCTATCTGGACGAATCCCTTATGATTATGCTAGATAGGAAGAACCAAAGGACAACCTATTCCGAAAGTAAAACGGAAATCGAAGCCGGTAGATGTTCCGCCCTATTCTGGGAAGAACTGAAAAACGTCAAACTCTGGATCGAAAAATCCAGACCGGGAATGCACAAGATCAAATACCGGCTGGACCGGGGAAACATCAGGTTCATCAAGACATATGTCCTTTATTTCGACAACTTCGGCAATCTATTCAAATACCGGGAAACCGTCTATACCGTCTTTCATGGCAACAGCAATCTGAAATCATTTTGTACATACTACGTGAACGACCTGAACAAATACGTGCGTCTGCCGATAGACAAAGAGATCGAAAATGTCGTTTTCCAAATAAAAAGCGGAATTTGAATTCCGCTTTTTTTATGTCAGGTTTTCCAACACTCCAAGCACTCCGCTTTCGCCTTTTTCCACATTGACCGATTCGTAGGCGACAATGTGAGCGATCGACGGGGTTCCCGGAAAATCGATGGCTTCGTTAATATCGTCATAGGAAGACACCCGCACGAGATAAACCTTGTCGGTTTCCAGCGAGGCTATATAAGCGAGAGCCTCCTGTTTTATCGTTTGGCAAAGATAACAATGCTCGCCGTAAAAATAGATGTAATAGTCCGTTTCCGGCCTTGTGAGCTGATCTTCGGGGCTGTTTATCAAAAGATCGGAAAAATCGTCATATTCATAAGTTGTTCCCGGTTCGGTGGAAACGGTGGTGCTGGTTGTTGTTAGGGAACAGCCAGTGAAAAGCGGCAAAAAAAGCATCAACAGGAAAAACGCAAGTGTTCTTTTCATGTCATCCGGACACTTTCAATAATGGCGATATCCGTTTGTATACCAAAAACACAATCAGCGAAACCACTATGGCTTTGATCAGGTTGAAAGGTATGACACAGACCAGGATGAAGCCAAGCAGGCCATTCACGTTTTCGTTGATGGCGTGTCCGAGGGACACGATATAATCTATATCGATCCCGAACGCGAAAGAATACGCCGGAATCAGGACGAAATAATTGATGATGGAAGCGAAAAGAACCATCATTAAACCGCCAACCGCAAGCGAGACTATAGCATTTTTTTTCGTCTTGTTGTGCTTGTATACGAAGCCGGCGGGAACAACGAAAGCCAGTCCGATTATCAGGTTGCCAAGTTCCCCAACATAGGCAGTCTCGGTACCGTTCACCATCAAGTTGATGAGAATCTTGATGACCTCGATCATCGCACCGGCGCCCGGTCCTAGGGAAAATGTTCCGATTAAGACGGCGACTTCGCTCAGATCGAGTTTGTAGAAGGTGGGCGCCACAAAGGCGATCGGAAGCTCCGGAATCATCAGAATCCCGGCAATCGCTCCCAGAATGGCAACCTGTATCAGATACTTCGTGCTGCGTTTGTTTCCCATCTTCGTTCCTCCATAAAAAAAGCCCGTACTCAGGGCTTTTGAATCCACTTCTTCCATCCAGACTTTACTGTCGGTCCGGGAATCGCACCCGGTCGTGCCCTTTAAGGCTCGCGGACTATACCGCCGGTTGGGGAATTCCACCCCGCCCCGAAGTTATTCTTATCGATTAATATTATAAAGCTGTAAAAAGGAAAAGTCAATCGGCAAGAGCCATGGCCCGGACCAGCGACGCTTCCGCCCCTTCGATTTTCAAAGGCAGGGCAAAAAAGTCAAAATATACCGGCAACTTGTCCAGATTGGCAAGGCTTTCCACAATCAGAATTTCGTTTTCGAACAGATCCCTGTGCATGGCGGCGTTTCCGTTGACTCCATATTTCACCGTCGGTAGATCGACACCGAACAGGCGGACCTTAAACGAAGCCAGAACCTTGGCAAACCCGGGCTCGAATCCGGGACATCCGGTATAATATTCCTTTTTCCCGAATTTATTTGCCTGACCGGTTTCCAAAAGCAAGATCTCCGGCTTGTCGGATAGTTTCTCCCATTCGTAAATGACATCTTGTGTTTTAATGAGACCGCCAACTTGTTTCACCCTGACAAGCGCCGCTTTGCCGTAAAAACGGTCCGGCGGCAGTGAAACGATATCGGCTCCGTTTTTTATCAGATGCGAAAACGAATCGACATGGGTGCCAAGATGCATTCCGGTCGTGACCCGGGACAAGACGAAATCGTCTTTCCCTTTTTTTTCGTTTTTTTCTAAAATCAGGCAAGGGTCCCCGGGATAGGGCATGGTATCAGGCGATATGGAATGGGTCAGGTCTATCCACCGGGATTTCATTTGTGTTTTCCCTTGGCGATATTCACATGCCAGATCGTCTCGGCGTATTCCTCTACCGAACGGTCAGAGGAGAAGCCGCCGCTCTTGGCGATGTTCGTCACCATCATTTCCGCCCATCTGTTTTTATCCTTGTATAAGTCGTTTGCCCTCATGTGGGCTTCCCGGTATCCGGGCAAATCCTTCAATACGAAATACGGATCTTCATAGACCAGTTTGTCGAAAATATCGTGAAATTCGTTCTTGTCGACATCCGGGAAGAATCCGTCGATCAGGTGATTGAGGATTTCTTTAAGAACCGGGTCGTTATCGTAAAGTTCTTTCGGACGGTAAGATTTTTCGGAATACAATTTTTCAACCTCAGAGGCGGAAAGGCCGAAAATCACGATATTGTCGTCGCCGACCAGTTCGTGAATTTCCACGTTGGCGCCATCCTCGGTGCCGATCGTGATGGCTCCGTTCATCATGAATTTCATATTACCGGTGCCGCTTGCTTCCTTGGATGCGGTCGAGATCTGTTCGGACAGATCGGCGGCCGGCATGATCATTTCGGCGTATGATACGTTATAATTTTCCACAAACACGACCTTGAGCCATTTGTTGGTTTCCTCGTCCGCATTGACCAAGGCGGCGATCGTCGTAATCAGTTTGATAACCTTTTTAGCGAAATAATAGGATCCCGCGGCTTTGGCTCCGAAAATGAAAGTGTGGGGATGGTACCGTCTGCGAAATTCCTTGTCTTCTTTCAGTTGTTTGTAAACATACATGATATTGATGGCATTCATCAACTGGCGCTTGTATTCGTGGAGACGCTTCACCTGGATGTCAAAAATGGAATCCGGATCGATCGTAAGACCCTGTTCTTTATATATGCGAGCGGCCAGGGCTTCCTTTTTTATTCTTTTGATCTCGAATAAGCGTTTGATTGTTTCTTTGTCGGAAGCATATTTCAAAAAGTCTCCGAGTTTGGCGGCGTTTGTCACGAAACCGTCCCCAATCGTTTCATAGAGCAGTTCCGACAATTCCGGATTGGCGTAAAGAAGCCATCTGCGGTGGGTGATGCCGTTCGTGACATTGTGGAATTTGTCGGGATACAAGTCAAAGAAATCCTTCAAAACATATTTTTTCAGAATTTCGGTATGCAACCTAGCGACGCCGTTTACCGAAAAAGAGGCGACAACGCATAGATTCGCCATCCGGATGATTCCGTTGGAAACAATGGCCATTTGGTTGATCTGTTCGATCTTTCCATAACCGTATTTCTGTAACAGGTCGTTGCAGAAACGCCGGTTGATCTCTTCGATCAACTGGTAGATTCTTGGCAAAAGGGGCTGAAATAGCGACACCGGCCATTTTTCCAAGGCTTCGGCCAGGATTGTGTGATTAGTGTAGGCCACCGCCTTTTCCGTTATCTTCCAGGCTTCTTCCCATTCCATGCCTTCTTCGTCCAGAAATATCCGCATCAGTTCCGGAATGATGAAAGTCGGATGAGTGTCGTTGATATGGAAGACATTCATTTCGGCCAGGTTTTTCAAGGTGCCGTATCTTTGCTTGTGTTGCCGGCAAATGCTGTTGATACCGGCGGAACTGAAGAAATACTGCTGCATCAGTCTCAAACGTTTCCCGTCGTCCGTCGTATCGTCCGGATAAAGGAAACCGGAAATTCTCTCCAACTGGCTTTCATATTCGAAAGGCGACATGTCTTTCGGATACTTGCGGGCCGGTTCAGCGTTCCATAGTCTCAGATAATTGACCTTGCCGTTATGGTTTCCGATGATCGGAACATCATAAGGCACGGCCCGGATCCGTTCCGAGGGATGGTAAACCATCTTGCCGTCTTCGAATCCGACATAACCGAAAAACGGTACTTCCACCGCTTCTTCGTCTTTTCTGACTTCCCAGACATAACCGTCTGCCAGCCAGTTGTCCGGACGTTCTTCCTGATAGCCGTTTTTGATCTTTTGGCGGAACAACCCGTAGCGGTAACGAATGCAATGTCCGTATCCGCTGATGCCAAGCGAAGCCATCGAATCGAGATAGCAGGCGGCGAGACGACCGAGACCGCCGTTGCCGAGACCGGGATCGGATTCGTATTCCTCGATGTCGGATAGTGAAATCCCGGCATCGGCGAACGCATCTTCCACTACTTCCCGGACGCCAAGACTCATCAGATTATTCGTCATCAGTCTTCCTAATAAAAATTCGATCGAGAAATAATGGACTTTGCGGCAATCCGCTTTTTTGAGCATCTCGTCGGTCTTTTTCCAATCGCCGGCGATTTCTTCCCTAACAAGGGTGCCGAGTACGTTGAACATCTCACGAACGCTGGCGTTGTCAGGATCTTTCATGTATGTTTTCGACAGCCGGTCCGCGAATTCTTTCCAGAAAACGTCCTTGGACCGGAAAATACTTTTGGTCATGGTGAAACACCTCCACAGATTCGATTATATCATCGATTTGGTGTTGTCAAGCGACAAGGATGCCTTAAAACCGTTTACGGATTTTCTATCAGCATCGTCCGGTAAAGCTCGACATAAGCTTTGGCCGTGTCCTGGGGCCAAAACCTCGTGTTCATCGCATTGATCACCAATTGTTTCCAATCATCCGGCGCATCCTTGAAAACATGGAAGGCCAGATTGATCTGGAAAGAAAGATCGCGGGAATCGTAGTTGTAAAATTTGAATCCGTTTCCGCGTTTCGTGATCTGGTCGAAATGCTCGACCGTGTCATTCAGTCCCCCGGTCTGCCTGACAATCGGGATCGTGCCATAGCGCATGGCGATCATCTGGCCGGTACCGCACGGTTCATATCTTGAAGGCATCAGGAAAGCGTCGGCTCCGGCATAGATATATCCCGGCTCCGTCGCATCATAACCGATATTCAGGGAAACCTGATCCGGATAGCGTTCTTTCAACTGGTTAAGATTCTCGATGAAACGCTCTTCCCCAGTTCCCAGAATGACAAATTGGATCATCGGGTTCCTGATGATATCCTCGAGCGACGGCAATAAGATTTCGAAACCTTTCTGTTCGACAATCCTCGTCACCATTCCTAAGATGAAGTAGTCATTCCCTTGTTTTAGACCCATGCGTTTCTGAAGATCGGCTTTGTCGGTCTTTTTAGCCGAAAAGACATTCATCAGATTGTATTTTTCTTGGATCGTCAGATCGTTGATTGGATCAACATCGGTGCTGATTCCATTCAAAATACCGTAAAAATCCCGGTCTCTCCGATTGATCGTGTCGACCAGATTGCGACTGTAATACTCGTAATGAAGTTCTTCCCGGTAAGTATCCGAAACCGTCGTGATCTTGGAAGCGGTGTTGATACCGGTTTCCAGGAAGTTGATCTTTTTGTTTATGATGTCGTAATTCTTGATTCCCAGTTTTGTGATGATATCGCTGTTATACAAACCCTGATATTCGATATTGTGGATCGTCAGCAAAGTCTTGATATGCCTGCACTTCTCGTCTTCTTTCAAAATCAAAGGAACAAGACCCATATGCCAGTCATGGATATGGATCACGTCGGGTTGGTTCTCGAAGGCGTCGCAAAAAGCAATCGCCGCCTTGGAAAAGAAAGCAAACCGATCGCCGTCATCATCGTAACCGTAGATTTTTTCACGGTCGAAAAAGTCGAACGATTCGATGAAATAGTAATTGACGTTCTGATTGTTGTAATAATAGATCGTCACGTGATATTTATCGGAGCCGTACTCTATCGACTGGTCGGCCCGCATTTCCAGAAACATCTTGTATTTTTCCTTGATGATTGGATACAAGGGCATGATCACGCTGGAATCGACACCTAAAAGGCTGTAATTTTCCGCCAGGGAAGCGACGATATCCGCCAGGCCTCCTGTCTTAACGAAAGGTAGGCATTCAGCGGTGATCTGAACCACCCTGAGATCTTCTCCCGATACAACAACCTGCTTTTTTTCCGAAACGAACAGTTGATTGAGATTTCCCGTTATTTCGGCATTTTCCGCCACTTTTGTTTCTTTATCCAGAAGCGCGTATTCGACATGGGCACCCGATGCAATCACGCATTGGTTCATGATGACGCTGTTTTCAATCAAAGCGCCTTTGGCGATATAGGCCTTACGGCCGATGATCGATCCCTTGACTTCGCCTTCGATCAAGGCTCCGGATGCGATGATGCTTCGGCTGACTTTCGCCTTGTCTCCATATCTGGCCGGAGCCGACATGGTTTCCTTGGAAAAAATAGGACGGTCCTTCCGAAACAATTGGGCCCTCGTCTCCGGATAGAGAAGCTGCATATTGGCCTCATAGAGTTCAAACGGACTGTTGATGAAGAAACAAGCCTGTTCGAAATGATAGGGATTCTTCTTGAGATTGGTCGCGTAGTCGATCACTTCCGTCAGGTTCCGGTAAGGGATCGTATCGTAGTTGCGAATGTATTCCAACAAAAGCATTTTGGATAATACGAATGTCTGTATTCGTTTGCGATCAGCCGTCAAAACCTCCGTAATGTCGGCTTTCGACACCAGATGGCTGTATAGCAGAACCTGATAATCAATGTTCCAGACCAGACTGGAAGGTGTGACGATGACATATTCCTGACTGCTTCTTAAGAAGTATTCGATATGCTCGTACATGCGTTGAAAACTGATCGAATCCTCGATTGTCAGGTTCAGGTTCTTGGGCGGCAGGATAAAAATACCGTCTTTGCGGCGGTTCAAATCCCAACGGTCACCGGAACCGATGTGATCAGACAAAGAGCGGTAGTTCCCGTAAGGGAAGATCGCCACATTGGTGATATGGGAATTCTTGCAATTGGAAAGCGTGAAGTCGATCAACCGGTATTTGGCTCCGAAAGGCAAAGCCCCAGGCATCCGATGACGGGTGAGTTTGCTGAAAGCACCGATGTTGGAGGCATCGCATACTAAGAAAAGGTTAGGCATCTCACTTCACCGCCCTTTCCAGATTTGTCGTGTCCAAAAGCGTGATAGACTCCGGTTCGAAAACAAAGCCGTCGGGGATCACGGTGTTACGGTTCACAACCACATTTTTCAATCTGACGTTTTTGCCGATCACTGCTCCCGGCAAAAGTACGGAATCCCTGATCACAGCGTGAGCTTTGACCATACATTCGTAACCGATGCAGGAATGGCTGACTTCTCCGTCGACGACCGATCCGTCGGCGATCACGGAGCGTCGTATTTTGGCATGGTCCATGACGACATGCGGCGGAAGATTGAGGGATTTCGAGTAAACCGGAAGGTTTCTGGAAACATTGAGCCCGAGAAAATCCGGATCGTCAAGCATATCCATGTTTGCTTTATAAAGAGCTTCTACCGTTCCGACATCGCGCCAGTAACCATCGAATTCGTAGGCACTGACAATCTTCTTTTGTTTGAGACTCTTCGGAATGACATTCATGCCGAAGTCGAGACTTTCTTCGGAAGAATCCTTGAGCAGGTCCACTAAAACATCAGTGTTGAACAGATATAAACCCATCGAAGCCAGATTGCCGTCCGGTTCCTCCGGTTTCTCGGAAAATGCCAAAACCCGACTTTCTTCGTCGACCGAAAGAATCCCGAAGCGCGAAGCTTCATCTTTTGGCACTCTTGTGGCGGCAATCGTCAGATCGGCATTGTGGTTCAGATGATGTTCCCACAATTTGCGGTAATCCATCTTGTAAATCTGGTCGCCAGACAATACCAATACGAAATCAGCCTCGAATTCCTGAGCAAACCACAGATACCGTCCGATCGCATGGGCGGTTCCCTTCTGCCAGAGAATCGAAGCTTTTTTTGTATAAGGCGTGAGAAAATGGATCCCGCCGTCGATGACATCGAGATCCCATGACGCTCCGGAACCGATATAGTTCATCAGTTCGTAAGGCTCGTACTGCGTCACAAGACCGACGCAGTCGATATCGCTGTTGGCGATGTTGGAAAGGGTGAAATCGATCAGCCGGTATTTGGCGCCGAAAGACACTGCCGGTTTCGCCAGATCCCGGGTGATTTCCTGAAGCCTCGATCCGGCCCCTCCGACCAAAATCATCGCTATGATCGTTTTTTTCATCTTATTTCACCAAACAGACTTTCAATTTTTGTTTCCGATGTACTTAAGTACGGACATTGCGAGCGGAGCTACCTTTAAATCGATGGAATCCGTCATGCCATGGTTAGGTTCGGCTATTGTTACAAGCGGCATACCGTTATACACATTAGATCCACCGTACACTTCCTTGTCGCTGTTCAAAATCTCCGTGTAGATTCCTGCTTTCGGTACTCCTACTTTGAAATGTTCATATGCGTTCGGTGTCATGTTCAACAAAATGATGACGAACTCGTTTTCATCCAGGGCCTGACGCAAAAAGATATAGATTGACTGATCGCGGTTGGTCTGATCGATCCAGCGAAACCCGCGGGGATCGTGATCAAGTTCATAAAGGGCTTTTTCTTGCTTGTAGACCAGGAGCATGTCCCTGACGAACCGAGCCGCTTTCTCATGCATCGGATAGCCAAGTAAAAACCAATCAAGTTCTTCCTTGTCCTTCCATTCGTGCATCTGGGCGAATTCGCCCCCCATGAACAAAAGTTTTTTGCCCGGATGGGTGAACTGGAGCCCTATCAACAATCTGTAGTTGGCAAATTTCTGCCAGTAATCACCAGGCATCTTGGCGACGAGCGCTTTTTTGCCATGCACCACTTCGTCGTGCGACAAGGGTAAAACAAAACGTTCGGAATAGGCATAAACCATCCCGAATGTAATCAAGTCATGATGATATTTGCGATAGATCGGATCTTTTTCGAAATATTTGAGCGTATCATTCATCCAACCCATGTTCCATTTGTAATCGAAACCGACGCCTCCGTCGATAACGGATGTCGTCAATTTTGGAAAGGTGGTCGAATCCTCGGCAAATAGCAAAACGGAATGATCGAGTTCCTTGATCGCATACGAAAGATTCTTCAAAAACTCGATGGCGGGATAGTTGGTTCCTATCGCGCTGTTTCCGAGATAATATAGGATATTAGACACAGCATCGATCCGGAATCCGTCGACATGAAAATAACGGATCCAGAAAAACGCATTTGAAATCAGAAAACTCTTGGTCGCACCTTTTCCGAGATCGAGATTCACCGTGCCCCATACTTCATTCTCGCGAATGCTGTAATCGGAATATTCATATAAAGGCTCTCCGTCGAACATATAGAGTCCGTGCGGATCCTTGCAGATGTGTCCGGGAACCCAGTCCATGATCACACCGATGCCCTCTTTGTGGCACATGTCGACGAAATACATGAAATCCTTGGGAACGCCGTAACGCGAAGTGGCGCTGTAATAACCGGTGCCCTGATAGCCCCAGGACTCATCCAAAGGATGTTCGACGATCGGCATTATTTCGATATGGGTGAATCCGTGGCTTTTCACATACGGCAGCAAGTGGTCGACGAGTTCATTGTATTTGTGGAATGATCCATCTGGTTTTGTCATCCAGGAACCGAGATGGACCTCATAGATCGACATCGGCGCCATGAAGGGATTGCCCTTCTTGCGGTTTTCGAGATAATCTCTGTCCGACCAGTCGAAATGGTCGATATCGTAGACCTTGGAACTTGTCTCCGGCCGGTTGTCGGAAAAGAAGGCGTAAGGATCTGCCTTGAAAATGGTTTGTCCGAAAGAAGTGACAATGCAGTATTTATAACGGACCCATTCGCCGACATCCGGTAAGAAAAGCGAAAATATCCCCAATTGGTCGGTCTTTGTCATCACGTGCGTCCGCGAGTCCCACATGTTGAAATCGCCAACGATCGAGACAATTCTGGCATGTGGGGCATAGACGGTGAACCTGGTTCCCAGGAATTTACCGTCCTCGTCATATACCAGATGAGATCCGAAATGTTTGTAAGCTTCCTTCAGTTTGCCTTCATTAAAGAGATACAAATCCAGTTCCGTCATCTTGTAATCCATAGTTTAGCCCCTTTCGACCGTTTCTTTTATCAGTTCGTAAGAGTAGCCTTTCCTTAGCAAAGCCTGTATGGTCAAATCCCTTCTCTTCGCTTCCGGAAGATCTTTCCGTAAGTATTTCGCCTTCACGAGGCGATAGTCTTTTTCGATTTGTTTCTTTTCGTCGATGAATTGGTTGAATTCGCCTTTTCTTTTAGCCATTATATCCTGAATATCAGAGGCTTCGTACCCTTTTTGCCCGAGATGGTGTTTCATCGTCAGAATCGCTGCATTCAGAGATGATTTGCCAAGTGTCGGCAGTTTCTTTTCGAACAGATAGTTCATGTTCTCATAAATGGTATCGTGATTGATTTCAAAAAGAGCCAGTTTTATGCTTTCAGGGTCAAATCCCTTTTTGGCAAGTTCGAAAGCAATGCGTCTTTGACCGAATCTTTTGTCTTCTAGAAGAATCAAAGCATAGCGACAGGCAAAATCGTCGTCGTCTAACAAATGTTTCTCCCGAAGTTTGGCGATCGTCTTTTCCACCAAACTGTCGGAAGCCCCCGCCTTTTCCAAATATTCCCTCGTTTGGCTTAACGAACGCGGTTGGAATAGGAGCCAGTGTTTGGCCTTTTGAAAAAAACGGTCGAATTCGCATACATCCAGAAAGATTGCGTAATCGTCAGGCGAAAGAATCTTGCTTTTCACAAGACGGTATTCGACCACCAAATCCTCGGATACAACGTATTCCTTGTCCTTGCCCAGGGGGGTGGATATGGATACTATGTATTTATTGTTTTTTTTCTTGAGACTGTTGACGGTTGCGGGCATTTCCGATATACACCTCTTCCCCGGGAGACCATTCGCCATTGATTTCCGATGCTGGCGTCACATAGACAAAAGCCGCCGGATCGGTTCTTGTGATGATGTTTCTCACGAAAAGGTATTCGTTGTTTTGGATCACCATGACAAGCAAAGACTTGTCGGTTTCCGTATAACCGCCCTGAACCCGCATTTCAGTCATACCGCGAGAGAAAAGCGCGAAAACGGCGGCTTTTACTTCTTTCGGTTTCGCTGTCACCACATGGACGGCTTTCTTTCCTTCGAGTCCCATCAGGAAAGAATCGGACACTTTGCCTGACAAAATGACGATGACGAGAGCATACAGAGCGTCGATGAAACCCTGGCCGATGCCGCTCTGGCTCGTGATAGCTCCCAGTAAGATGACGGATCCGTCGATCAGATACACCGATGTTGCGAGTGAAAGTCGGGAATTTTTCTTCAGAATCTTGATCGGAATATCGGTGCCGCCGGTCGTGCCGCCGTAGCGGACAACGATCGCGAACCCGATGCCGATGAGACCGCCGGCATAAAGGGCTACAAGCAAAAGATCATTCGGTCCGAAAGTCGGATTCGGAACCGTGTTTTCAAACAAAGCGAGAAATCCCGGAAACAGAATCGATCCGTAGATACTGCGAACAAATTCGCCTTTTCCGAGAAAGAAAAAGCACAGAGCAAGAAATATCATGTCAAAGCAAAAAGCAAATGCCGAAATCGGAATGTTCGGCAGATATCTTTGCAAGATCATGGAAAGACCGGTGACTCCGCCAGTGACGATACCGGAGGGAATGACAAAAAAGTAATAAGCCGAAGCCATGATCAAAACGCCAAGGGTAAGAAAAGCATATTGTTCGAATCTGCCGATTCGGCGAAGCGAGCGATGTTTGGCCATGATAACCTCCCGCTATCTGCTCTTGGTCTGTCTCAGATAGGCATTGATGAAACCGTTCAGATCGCCGTCCATCACTTTGCCGATCGCCGCGGTTTCAAAACTTGTACGATGATCTTTTACCATCGTGTACGGTTGGAAAACATAGGACCGGATTTGACTACCAAAAGCGTTCTGGACGTTGGTTGTCGATAAGGAATCTAGTTCCTTCTGTTTCTTCTCCAGTTCCAACTGATACAATTTTCCCTTCAAAACCCGCAAAGCCGTTTCCCGGTTCTGAATCTGGCTTCTTTCGTTTTGGCATGTGACGACCAGTTTGGTCGGTAGATGGGTGATCCGGACAGCGGAATCGGTCGTGTTGACTCCCTGACCGCCGTTGCCGCTGGAGCGGTAGACGTCGACCCGGATATCCTGCTCGTCAATATCGACATCAATCGAATCGTCGATTTCCGGAACCACCGACACGGAGGCAAATGACGTATGGCGTCTGGCCGAAGCGTCGAAAGGCGATATCCGAACCAAACGATGAACGCCGGATTCCGCTTTTAAATATCCGTAAGCATTAGGCCCGGCGACCAGGATGGTAGCCGATTTGAGTCCGGCTTCTTCGCCGTCCAAATAATCAAGCACGGTCACCTTGTATCCGTTCTGTTCCGCCCATCTCGTATACATCCGGAATAACATCTGAGCCCAGTCCTGGCTTTCGGTGCCACCAGCGCCGGGATGAAATTCTAGAATGGCGTTAAGTTTGTCGTAAGGTTTATCAAGCAACAGCCTGATTGTCAGGGCGTCGTCTTTTTCTTCAAATTCTCTGATAAGTTCCTCGGCTTCCCCCAAATCCATTTCTTCGCCTTCCGAAACCAGTTCGTAGGTCATGTTCAAGGTTTCCAGAATATCACAAAGACGGTGGTATTCCGCGATAACGCTTTTGTGGTCGTTTTGTTCCCGGATCACCTTTTGGGCTTTTTCCGCGTTCGACCAAAAATCGGGAGCGAGCATTTTTGCTTCGATATCCCGGATTTTTTCCTGTCTGTCTTTTTCGTCAACGGTCCGGCCCAGTTCTTCTAACCATTCGGTCAGTTCGTTGATTTTGGTCTTGAGTTCGAGTTGGTTCATGGAAAAACTCCCTTTTGGTCAATCGGCGTTGCGTCCGTGACAGTATTTGTATTTCTTTCCGCTGCCGCAGGGGCACGGATCGTTTCTACCGACTTTGGTGGTATCGGATTTGACCACCGGTTTTTTCTTCTTGTTTTCGTCTTCCTTGCCGGATGAGGCATATGTCGGTTTGGCAACCTGCACGCGCTCCGTATTTTGTCTCACCTGGGCCTTCAGGACAAAACGGGTGACATCGGACTGGATATTGAAGACCATTTCCTCGAACATCTGGAATCCGGTGTCCTGATATTCCCGGAACGGATTGTTCTGCCCGTAACTCTGGAGCGACACGGCCTGACGCAGTTCGCTCATAGCATCGATATGCTGGATCCAGTAAGTATCGACGACACGCAAAGTGACGGCTTTCAGGAAGTCGTTGTATATTTTGTCCCCGGTCAGGGACTTCTTGTTTTCGATCTCTTTCTTGTATTGGTCGAAAACATACGATGTGGCATTCTCTTCGGTTTTCAGGATGTCACGGTCGATCATGTCTTTCTGGAAGTATTTGTTCAATGCCTCGTACATCGCGTCCCGGTCTTCCGCATAATGGTTTATGAGAGATGACAAAACCGATTCGATCATCTGGTTCACCGTATCCTCGATCGTTTCTAAGAACAAGATATCGGTTCTCTGCTTGTAGATGATCTCGCGTTGTCTGCGCATCACTTCGTCATATTGCAAAACAGTTTTCCGGCGGTCAAAGTTGTTTCCTTCAATCTGGTGCTGGGCTTTCATAACCAGTTTGGAAAACATCTTGTAATCAAGCGGAAGTTCGGCTTCCGAACCCTTCTGCGTCGTGATCATCGAAATCATGCTCTTGAAACGGTCGCCGCCGAACCGGCGCAAGAGATCGTCGTCTCCTGACAGGAAAAACCGGGAATATCCGGGGTCGCCCTGTCTTCCGCTACGGCCGCGGAGCTGATTGTCGATACGTCTGGATTCATGTCTTTCGGTTCCGATGACGGCGAGACCGCCTAATTCCTTGACTCCCGGTCCCAATTTGATATCGGTACCACGACCGGCCATGTTGGTCGCGATCGTCACGGCTCCCATCTGTCCCGCCTGGGCGACGATATCGGCTTCGCGTTCGTGCTGCTTGGCGTTCAAGACGTCGTGTTTGATATGTTTACGCTTCAAAAGACTCGACAGAAGTTCCGAACTTTCGATCGAAATGGTTCCGACCAGCATCGGCTGTCCTAAATTGTGGCGTTTTTCGATTTCATCGGCCAACGCCTTGTATTTGGCTTGCATGGTGGCGAAAATCAGATCATTGTCATCAATGCGAATGACCGGCATGTTGGTGGGAATTTCCACGACATACATGTTGTAGATGTTCGTGAATTCTTCCTCTTCGGTCTTAGCGGTACCGGTCATACCGGACAGTTTCTTGTACATCCGGAAGAAATTCTGGAAAGTGATGGTCGCCATGATGGTCGTTTCTTTCTTGATCTCGACCGCTTCCTTGGCTTCCAACGCCTGGTGTAAGCCCTCGGAAAACTGACGTCCGTGCATCAGACGGCCGGTGAAGGGGTCGACGATGATGACCTTGCCTTCGTGAACGACATAATCGACATCCCTGGACATGGTGAAATTGGCTTTCAAGGCATTGTTGATGTGGTGTAACAAAACCACATTGGAAATGTCATACAGGTTTTCAAGATTGAAGAAGGCCTCGGCTTTTTTGATACCTTCTTCCGTCAGGTTGACGGTTTTTTCTTTGATGTCGATCGCAAAATCCTCTTCTTCTTTCAGACGGATCGCGAAATAATTTGCCTGTTTGTACATTTCGGCGGTGCTTTTCTCGCCGCCGGAAATGATGAGCGGCGTCCTGGCTTCATCGATCAAAATCGAGTCGACTTCATCGATGATCGCGAAATTGAGCGGACGCTGGACGATGTTTTCCTTGTAGATGACCATATGGTCGCGCAAATAATCGAAACCGAGTTCGTTGTTGGTCGAATAAACAATGTCGCAATTGTAAACAGCCCGTTTCTCTTCCGGGGTAATATCGCGGACATTCAGCCCGACCGTGAGTCCTAAAAAGCGGAACAATTCACCGATCTCGCCGGATACCTCGCGCCCGGCCAGATATTCATTGACGGTAACGATGTGGACGCCTTCCCCGGGGATGGCGTTAAGATAGGCGGGCATGACGGCGGTCAAGGTTTTGCCTTCGCCGGTCTTCATTTCGGATATGTTGCCTTCATGGATCACGATGGCTCCCATGACCTGAACCTTGAACGGAGTCAGTCCGGTCACCCTGGTCGATGCCTCTCTGACGGTAGCGAATGCTTCCACCAGCAAATCATCCAAAGTTTCACCGGCTTTATATCTTTCCCGGAAACTATCGGTTTTCGCTTTTAACTCATCATCAGAAAGTTGCTTGAACTCGTCTTCGAGTGCAAGGACTTTCTCTGCTGTTTTTTCCAGCCTTTTGAGTATTTTTCTGTTTGGGTCGAATAATTTTGGCACTGGAATCACCTCTTCGTTTTACAAGGAATATGATACCACAAAAACAAAGCCCTATACAACCCATTTGTGCTCCCTATAGAAAAAAAGTGACCTTTAAAGGTCACTTAATATGTCTCGATCAGACCGTATTTGCCATCGTCGCGAAGATACAAAACGCATACTTCCTTGTCTTCGTTCCGATAAATGAAGAAATCGTGTCCCAGCAATTCCATCTGGGTGATCGCCTCGTCGGTCGACAACATGTCCAGCTGGATGCGTTTTTTCCTGATCGGCGAGATGAGTTCTTTTTCCAGCAAGTCGATGTCCAGTTCGTCCGATTTGAATGTTTCTTTCAGTCCTGTTTTTTCTTGCAGGCTCCGATTCAGTTTGTATTTGTTTTTGCGGATCTGGGCCTCCAGTTTGTCAACCGCCTTGTCGATGGCGGCGTACATGTCCTTGTCGAGAACCTCGGCCCTGATCGTCACGAATTTGATCGGAATCGTGATCTCCACTTTCGACATGCCCTTGTAAATCTTACATACTGCGAATGCTTCTAATTCCGTGGAAAACATTTTTTCGACTTTCTTGAGTTTCTTTTCGAAATACGAGCGGATTGAATCAGTGATTTCAAAACCGTCCTTGCCTCTGACATCAAGTTTCACATTCATCACTCCTTTTGAAATGTATCTGATTAGATTATAGCATTGAATTGTGATGAATGTAAACGGATATGCGGGTTTTTGTCAAAAACAGAAATCCTTTTTTTCCGTAAGAAAATCATAGCGGAAAAACGAAAAAAATATCATGGTCCCGGTTTCTTTGACAAAGGGCCACCACGATTCCAGCGTGGTGAAATCATCCGGTTCGAGAATGATGACAAACCCGATCTCATTATACCGGCAAATGGCCATTTCAAGGGCTTTTTCAATAAAATGACTGGAGCGCGAATACATAAATGTGTCCAAATCGTTTTGTTCGCATAGATAATAGTATTCGATCAAACCGTTATCTGTCGGTATCGCCTCCATTATCGGTTCGGCTTTTCTAAGTGTCAGACAATCGCCGCAAAGAATCGGCGGTTGGAACAAGGTGGAAAATTCCAGTTCGGCGACAAACGTTTTCCGGCATATGGCACATATCACGATGAATTGTTCCTTAGCCGGTTCATCCGGGCGATCTCGCGCCGACACGACATCATTTGTCCAGTCAAGGTTTCCGAGTAAAACACGACTTCCCCGGACGGATGACTTTTAAATCTTCCGGCGCGTCCGGATATCTGAACAAGACAGGCTTTATTGAATATGGGATGGTCGGCCGCCAGCACTGCCACCTGGACATCATCATAAGTCACGCCCCTTTCCATGACGGTTGTGGTCACGAGTATCGCAAATTTCTGCATGTAAAAATCATTCAGAATCCTTCTTCTCGCCGGATTGCCAGCATAGAGGAAATCGACCGGCAATTTGCCGTTTTTCATGATTTTCGCCACCTTTTTACCAAGTTCGACCGTCGGCACGAAAACAAAGACGCGTTTGCCGGAATCAAGCCATAAATTCAGTTTGCTTTCGAATCTTGCCGGCAATTTGCCGTTTTTCAATGTTTCCAGAATGTTTCCGGTTTTCACAAATCGCGGTTTATCCAGTCTGAAACCATGGAATCTTTCCGGTACGATGTATGTGTCGATTATGCCGCCTTTCGTCATGGTCGCGGACATGTTTATGAAAACAGCATCCGGAAGGGCGGCTTTCTTCACAAGTCTTTCCAGATATTCATTACCACTATAAGGGAACGCATCCGCTTCGTCCAATATGACAAGGCCGAATTCATGGTAGTAATTTATCAGTTGATTGATAGTGGAAACGACGATCTGGCATCCCTCGTCCGCTTTTTTTTCCATATGCATTTCGCCGACCATGATGCCTTTGAAATCCCGTCTGAGTCTTTTTGCGAGTTCCCTCACCACTTCGCGGCGCGGAATGGCATAACATACCGACATTCCCCTTCTGATGGCTTCGGAAGCGACAAGATAAGTCATCTCCGTCTTCCCGGCTCCACAGACCGCGAATAAATTCCCGCTTTTCCGGTCGGAAAGCAGTTCGAGAAGAAAACGGGAGGCGTCGCTTTGTCTTTTTGTAAGTACCAGATCCGGTCTTATGAAAGGATCGCAATAAGGCAGCTCGCGCTCATAGCGAAAAATATAATCGTCTTCCGTCACAAGACAATCGGGACAATAAAGCTTGTCATGGCAATCATTCGCCAGATTATGCGAAAAGCAGCGGTTGCACATGCCATTGGCGATTGCTTTGAGTTTTTCTTTCGCTTCGCGATTTTTTTCATGAAGATACTCTTTCATTAAAACACCCGTCAAAAGACTACGTCTTGACGGATGTTTTTTCTTTATATCACCAGATTGACGAGTTTGCCTTCGACCACGATTACTTTGCGCACCTGGTTGTCTTTCGTTATTTCCCGGATTTTCGGAAGTTCCAAAGCCAGTTTTTCCAGCTTGTCGCGGCCGGTTCCGACGGGGACTGTCAGTTTGTCACGGACTTTGCCGTTGACGCTCACAACGATTTCGATCTTGTCTTCCGCCAGTTTCTCCTCATTCCATGCTGGCCATGATTCCTTGTCGAGCCAGTGGCCTTTGCCAAGTTTTTCGAAGAGTTCCTCCGTTATGTGCGGAGCGACCGGATAAAGCAGTTTCAACAATGTTTCGTATTCGCCCCTGGTGATTTCTTCCTTCTGTCCCAGTTCATTCATCAAAGTCATCATCTTGGCGATCGCCGTATTATATTTCATACTTTCGTAATCGTCCGAGACTCCCTTGATCGTCTGGTTCATGAGTATTTCGCTTTCTATGGAAAATCCGGGAACGGAATTCACCTTAGGAAACGCGCGCCAGATCTTGTCCAAGAACCGGCGACAGCCTTTGATGCCGTTGTCGTTCCACGGAGTCGGAAGCTCATAATCACCGATGAAAAGAATGTATGTTCTCAAGGTGTCGGCCCCGTACTCATTGATGATATCCTGAGGATTGACCGAATTGCCTTTCGATTTAGACATCTTCTCCCCGTCGCTTCCGAGTATCAACCCTTGGGCTGTCCGTTTGCAATAAGGTTCGGCAAACGGCACTTCGTCGATGTCGTTAAGAAACAGATTCCAGAACCGTGAATAGATCAGATGCCTCGTGACATGTTCCATGCCACCGTTGTACCAGTCGACCTGACCCCAGTAATCCAGTTTGTCGCGGCTAGCGAAAACCGTTTTGTCATGCGGATCAATGTAACGAAGAAAGTACCATGAAGATCCGGCCCATTGGGGCATCGTATCGGTTTCTCTTCTGGCTGTCTTTCCGCACTTAGGACAGGTGCATTCCACGAATTCCTTGATGTTCGCAAGCGGGCTTTCGCCCGTATCCGTCGGTATGAAACTGTCGACCATCGGCAAAGTCACCGGCAAATCTTCGTATGGCACCGGAACGATGCCGCAATCGTCGCAATAAACCAAGGGGATCGGTTCGCCCCAATAACGTTGGCGGTTGAACGCCCAGTCCTTCATTTTGAACTGCACGCCTTTCTTGCCGCATCCCAATTCTCCTAGGTAAGCGATCATCTTCGCAATCGCTTCTTTCACTTTAAGACCGTCAAGGATGCCGCTATTCACCAGAACGCCATCTTCGATGTCGGTGTAGGCTTCTTTTGACAGATCCCCGCCTTTGATGACTTCTACAATCTTTTGGCTGTATTTGGTCGCGAATTCGTAGTCCCGTTGATCATGCCCGGGAACGGCCATGATGGCTCCGGTTCCGTAAGTCATCATCACATAATCGGCGATGAACACCGGAATTTTCTCTTTGGTGATGGGATTGACGGCTTCCAAACCAGCAATTTTCAACCCGGTTTTATCTTTGACTAGCTGTACTCTTTCGAATTCGCTTTTTCTCTTCGAATTCTCGGCATAATCCTTGATCGCATCCATGTTCTTGATCCGGTCTTCATATTTCTTTATCGCCGGATGCTCCGGGGCGATAACCATGAATGTCACTCCGTATATCGTATCCGGACGGGTCGTGAAGACCTCGAGCGAATCGACAGAATCGGCAATCGGGAAACTGATGAAGGCTCCGTCGGACCGACCGATCCACTTTTCCTGTTCGGTCTTGATCCTTTCTGGCGATTCCAGAATTTTAAGTCCTTCCAACAGTTTCTCCGCATAAGCGGTTATCTTCAAAAACCAAACTTCCTTCTCTTTCTGGACGACCTCGGTTCCGCATCTGTCGCAGGTTCCGCCCTGCGATTCCTCGTTCGAAAGCACCACTTTGCAGTCGGGACAGAAATTGACGTAAGTCTTGCTGCGATAAACAAGCCCGTGTTCATACATCTTTAAAAATATCCACTGGGTGAATTTATAGTATTCCGGATCAGTTGTATCGACTATACGATCTAGATCAAAAGAAAACCCGGCTTCGCGGAGTTGTTTCGTGAAAGTCTTGATGTTTTGGTCCGTCACGATCCGCGGATGGATGTTGTTCTGGATCGCATAGTTTTCAGTCGGAAGGCCAAAAGCATCGAACCCGATCGGAAACAGTACGTTATATCCTTCCATCCGGCGTTTACGCACGATTGTCTCAAGCGACATATAGGCGCGGAAATGGCCGACATGCATTCCGATTCCCGAAGGATACGGAAACTCGACCAAGGCGTAGTATTTGGGCCGTTTATCAAAATCCACGGCATGGAAAAGATCGGATGCATACCATCTGTCCTGCCATTTCTTTTCGATTTCGGTGTGATTGAAACTGGGAATAAACTCACTCATACTATCTCCTCCAAAATAAAAAGACCGCCCGATAAAGGACGATCAAGATCGCGGTACCACCTTTGTTCCGGATAATTCCGGCACTCTCTTCCTTAACGCGGAAAACGTCTGCGGTTTTGGCCGCAACTGCTACAGGGACGAGTTCATGCGTTGATCACCCCGGCTCGCACCGATTCGCCGGGTCTCTTGAAGTGATCGGGTGCACTACTGCTTCCCTATCCTGGCATTTTACAATATCATATCACGAAAAACAACGTTTTGCAAGACAGGACAAAAGAATCATTCTTCCGGATCGTCATTATCATTTCCATCATCGTCTAAGTCTTGATCATCATTTTCCATCTTATCGTCAGGCATTCCCATATTCTGCCCCGAACCGCCTTGTTGCTGGCTGTTGTGGATCATTGTATAAATATACAGTTCCCTTTGCAACAGAAAGATTGAGCGGTATGCCAAAGCCATCAGAATGATGAATAAGATTGTTGGCAATGACAAAAGATTGTTGAAAACGAGGATGAGCGCCACGGGTGTCGAAGCGAACACGACTAGTTTGTATATTTTGCCGAAAGATATATATTTGATGAGTCGGGAGAAAACGATCATAGCGATAAGCGAAATCACCGCAAGCAGAGCAGTGTTGGTGATGATTGCCGCAACCACGATCATCACGGAAAACGAATTGACGAATGTCCGCATGAAATAGTCGAAAGCATCGTCGCCGCTCATGCCGGCAAAAGCCGGTGTCTGCATGATCATGGAGGTGCCGATGTATATCGACATCGACTGTCCTTGGAAAACAATGAGCGAATCCGCGTCATCAACGTCAAGCAAGTCAACCGACCCGTCCTCATCAAAGAAATAAACCGAATAATCATAAGCATTGAAAGCGACGCTGTTATCGTGCGACAAACCTTCGCAAACCAAGAATCCGTTCACCAAAGTGCATCCTGTCGCTTCGCTGGTCAAATTGATTTCTCCCCGATTTTTTATCGAATAAACGATACTTCCAGCCGAAACGAATATGGCCAGAATCAGGAGATAAAGGAAAACGAACCAACCGGAACGGTTACGGTAGTTTACCAGCCTGTCGGGATGTAAGATACTGTCAGTAACGATGTTGAACATAGTTTATCACCCAATTGTTTTTATTATATCATAATTAGTTGCTGGAACAACCAAAAAACATCGTTTGTGATATAATTAGTTGTCACGGGTGATAACATGGATTTTGTTAAAAAGGAAAAACCTTACCTTACCGCCAACGATTTCTATCGGGCCAGATTCGGCCATAAAATCGCCAAAATCCCCCTTAACGGCGGCTTCACCTGTCCCAACCGGGACGGTACGCTATCGTGGGACGGATGCATCTTTTGTTCGGAAAAAGGATCCGGTGATTTCGCCGGAGATCCCGGCGAAAGTCTCGGGGTCCAATACGCACGGAGCCTGGAAGTCTTGCATAAGAAATGGCCCGGTTGCCTGACGATACCTTACTTTCAAGCGAATACCAACACATACGCCCCGCTTTCGAGACTTAAAAAATTATACGAAGAAGCCATAAACCTGTCAGACGAAGTCGTCGGACTGTCAATTGCGACAAGACCGGACGTATTACCGGACGATGTTGTCGAATATCTTGGTGAACTAAGGCAACGGACCTTCCTTACGGTGGAACTCGGTCTGCAGTCGATCCATGCGAGTACCGCCAGTTTCATCAACCGGCAGCATTCCTTGGAATCGTTCGTCGATGCCGTCGCAAAGCTAAGAAAAAAGGACATCCATGTCATATGCCATATCATCAACGGCCTACCAGGCGAAACGCCTGACATGATGCTTGACACAATCCGTTTTCTGAACAAACAGGATATCCAGGGAATCAAGATCCACATGCTTTACGTGATGAAAAACACCAGGCTCGCCGACCTGTATGAAAAAGGCGAGATAACCATGATGTCGCGCTCGGATTATATCGAAACAACAGCCGATCAGATCGAATTGTTGCGACCGGACATCATCATATACAGACTCACAGGCGACAGCCCGAGAAAAGAATTGGTGGCTCCCCTTTGGAGCCTGAAAAAATTCACGGTGACAAACGACATCGACAAACTGTTAAGAAAAAGACACAGCCATCAGGGAGCGAGATACGAAGGATGATTACGGTGGCGAAATGGAGCCATGAATGGCTTCTAAAGGATAAACTATCCGGCAAGACTCTTGTGGACATGACGGCGGGAAAAGGGCAGGATACTCTTTTTTTGGCTTCGCTCAGCCATGATGTCTATGCTTTCGACATCCAGGAAGAAGCCATTGCAGCCACAAGCGAATTGTTAAGGAAAAACCATGTCGACTGGGTGAAACTGATCAATGACGACCATGCGAAAATCGACGAATACATCAAAGTCCCAATACAAGGAGCGATCTATAATCTCGGATATTTGCCGGGAGGAAAGAAGAAAATCCGTACTACGGCGGAATCGACACTGATCTCGCTTGAAAAGTTACTAAAGATGTTATCGCCGGGCGGAATCGTCGTCATTGTCGTCTATCAGAAACACGAAGGCAACGAAAGCCAGTTATTGTTGCGTTTCGTCGAAAGACTGCCGGGACAGACATATGATGTATCGAAACATTCCGTTTTAAACAAGGAACTCGCCCCATATATCATTGTCATCAACAAAGCGGAATAAAAAAAGCCGATTGCGGCTTTTCTTTTTATCTTGAAGCAAGTCTCACGACTCTTCCTTTTTTTCATGCAGATACAAATCCCACTTCTTGATTTTAAACAATCTGGCGTAGACATTGAAAGGAAACATCAAGATCTTGTGGTTGAAAATCAGAGCCTTGGTGTCATGAATCCGCCGCATCTCCTGTAGATTTTCATATGTCTCCATCGCATATTCGTTGTTTCCGGATTCTTTGTCTATCAGTTTGTATTCCTCGTCGACCAGATCCAACAGTTCGATCTTTTCCTCGTGGGAGATGTTTTTAATGACTGTTTCGCGATAGTCTTTCAAAATACCCTCTGGGTCGATTTTGGAAAATAGATTGATAGTCTTTCGCAGTTCGATATCAAATTTAGACTGGAACTTATAGACATCCTTGTACCCGGTTTTAAGAGATCTTATCATCAAAACATTTCCAGTGACAAGGATAGCCAACGGTACGGTAATGACGATAATTATTTCGATTGTTTGTTTGATTGTGGCAAAAAACATCATGATCAACCTTCTTTTTCAAGCTTCTTGAGTGTCGGTATGAGATCAAGTTTTTCCCAAGGCAAATCCAGATCCGTACGTCCGAAATGGCCGTAGGCGGAAATTTGTTTGTAGATCGGTCGGCAAAGCTGGAAATAGTCGATGATCGCCCTTGGACGAAAATCAAAACACTTTTTGATGATTTCGATCAATTTTTCATCCGGCAGTTTGCCGGTATTGAAAGTGTTCACACCGATAGATGTCGGTTTGGCAACTCCGATTGCATAGGAAACCTGGATTTCAATCTCCTTTGCCAGTCCGGCCGCCACCACGTTTTTGGCGACATAACGGCAGGCATAAGCGGCGCTTCTGTCGACCTTGCTCGGATCTTTTCCCGAGAAAGCCCCACCGCCGTGATGCACGGCGCCCCCGTAAGTGTCGACGATGATCTTCCTTCCGGTAAGTCCGGAGTCGCCCGACGGTCCGCCGATGACGAAACGTCCGGTCGGATTCACGAGTATCTCGGTATCCTTATCGATGAGATTTTCGGGTATGACTTCACTGATGACATATTTTATCATGTCTTTTCTGATCGTATCCTGAGTGATTTCCGGAGCGTGCTGAGTGGAAACCAGAATCTTGTCGAATCTTACTAAGTTGCCTTCGCTGTCGAATTCGCCAGTCACCTGGGTTTTGCCGTCCGGGCGCAGATAATGCAAGATGCCTGTCTTTCTGACTTCAGCGAGTCTTCTAGACAAGCGGTTCGCATACACATGGGTTATCGGCATGTATTCGTCGTTACCGTCAATAGCATAGCCGAACATCATTCCCTGGTCTCCGGCTCCCATCTCGTGGCTGACGCTTTCGTTGACACCTATCGCGATGTCTGGCGACTGACTGTTGATAGCGACCAACACAGCCAGATTTTCGGCGTCAAATCCGTATTTGCCGCGATCGTATCCGATACCGGCGACAGTCTCGCGCACTATTTTTTGGATATCGACATAAGTTGAAGTCGTGATTTCCCCGGCCACCAGCACGAGACCGGTTGTTACCAAGGTCTCGACGGCGACGCGACCGTTGGGATCATCGGCCAAAATGGCGTCTAGAATGGCGTCGCTGATTTGATCACATATTTTATCCGGATGTCCTTCGGTTACCGATTCGGAAGTAAAAAAACGATACATGGGCATTATCTCCTATTCTTGGCAAAGCTTGTAGTAAAGCGATTCGAACTCATCTCCGTATTTCACAAAACGATCGACGATCTGAGGATCGAAGTACGGGTAGAATTCCAGTTGCATCAAATCGATGGCCCGGGAATGTTTCATTTCCCGTTTGTAATTGCGCGGCTGGCGCAATATATCGTATATTTCGCATAACAGGATGACTTGGGATTCCCGGTTGTCCTGAATCGAATTCATGTCTCTGATAAAATCCTTGTCGGCCGTTTTCTCAAAATGAGCCCGGACAATGTCTTCGCCCTTCTTCTCTAACTGCAGCCGTTTGATGATCACGGATCCGATGATCGTTTTTTCCCTGATCTTCCGGTAGTCGTTCTCGTCCAAAACTTCCTTGTCGTCGTAATCGCTCACCGACAGATAACTTATCTTGTCGATATGGATAGTGGAAAAATCGAAAATCTCCTTGCATAACTTGGGCGAATATCCGAGATAGTTGCCTAGTTTGCTGGCCATGTCGGCGATTCTTTTGGCGGCCTTCCGATTGATCTTTTCCTGATTCTCGTCAACGCGTTGCTTGTAAACGCCAATGACATCAAAGACATCGGAAACAACGGCTTTGAAATCTTTCTCCATCGCCCTGCGTTTGACCAGCTCTTCTTTTCGTTTGGCATTCAGATCTTCCGATATCTTGGCAATGGAATACAAGGCGACCATGAAAACGGCAAGAACGATAGTTTTCAGGATGATGTCTGTGATTACAGGTCCTTTGATATAGTTCCATAGCGATACGATGTCTCCGGCATATTTGTATACCGGGTAGAGAATCGTCACATGTACAATCGTCATGGCGATAATCGCAACTTTGAAAATCGTACCGAGAAGCTTGGAATCCTGATAAAGCGACAAAACTACCAAAGCGAAATACACCAAGGAATATCCGGCCTGCGTGATGCTGAAATATGCTTCTTCGTCAATCGTTCCCAAGGTGACGCGCAGTTTGATATATACCGCCATCGCCATCAGAAAGACATAGAATCCCGATACATATTCCGCCAGTTGCTGCTTATGGAAAGTTCTTGGTTCCTGCAAGATGATCTTGCGGATCGACTGGCTGGTGAAAAACATGATTATCCAGATCGTGAAGATTACGATCAGGTTGATCTTCAGATTGACACCGGTCACGCCGATAAAAGTGAAAATCATGAACACGATATTGGTCAGCCAAATGATGTTGCGGATGACCATATTTTTACGATAAAGGACCGAAGTCTCATCTAAGATGTCGATACCGGCTTCGAAACTGAAACGGCTGATGAAAAACTGTTTCAATTTGGCGAAGAAAATACTCAATTTTCCTTTGCCTTCGATTTCGTATTGTTTTATGTTTGTGCTGACTTTACGCTCATCAAACCGGTTTTTGAACGATGTGATGCGAAAAAAATCAAGAAACTTGTCTAGTTTGGTTTCTTTTTTGGGAGACTTCACCGGTGCGACGGAAGCCATGTATTCGTCGATTTTCGCCTGATTTTCCGGTTTGGTTTCCTTTTCGACATGTTTCTTTTTCGTTGCGCTGTCGTTTTTTCGGAAAAACTCGTCCAGGGCTTTTTCCCGCTTGTCCATCGCGTCACCCCCCTTTTTCATTTTGTCCTTGCTTAAAACAGTTTGGGCTGCTCGACGATCGACGGATCCTTTCTGGCTTCAAGTTCGTTCTCGATCTGCGCCACCCTGGTCGATGCCGCCGCTGCGATGGCGCCGACGATGTCGTCTAGGAAAGTGTGGCAATGCCCTTTTTCCTTTTTTCCGGCATCATTCAACTTGCCGATGATTCCTGGCTTGTTGACGTCGATATCGCCGAAATTAGTCTTGCCGATGGTTCCGTAAAGACCTGCCAGTTCAAGACCGAACAATTCGTCGATTCCGAACATGCCGAGATCGGTTTCCAAAATCGACTGGATCGGGCCATTGAAAGCTTCCGCTTCGGTCAGTCTGTCGATTTCCGCCCCCAGCTGCAACAAATGGAAGACATCGCGCAAAGACAGAATCTTTTCGACCGATTCCAGGCATTCGTTGTAAGAAATCGCTGAATTCCATTTTGCTTGTTGCTTGTAGGCTATTTCTGCTATCTGCTCGATGCTTACTCCGCGTTCATGCAGCTTTTCGACATTCATCAGGTACATTTCTTCCCGGGAAAACAAATTCTTCTGACGGTTCATAAGATCACCCCTGTCAATTATCCACTAACATATTATTATATCATATTTTTATGAAAACTATATGTATAGCGATTCCTATTCGAAAATCCGGCCCTTTTGGAAAAGATTGCGTCCCGTTCCGTTCATGAATGAAACGATATCGAGCGGATTCTTGCCTTCCGCCTGCACTTTTTCCAAAGAAACCGCTCCATCCAGGGTTTTTACAAACACTTCGTTCCCGCCTGACATGACAATTTCACCGGGTACGCCTTCGACTTTTATGTCGTTTGCGATTTTCACTTCGATGATTTTGATTTTCTTTCCGTCTATGGTGGCATGGCACAACGGCTTCGGACGGAATGCCCGGACATGATCAAAGATTTCCTTCGATTTTCGTCCGAAATCGAGTTTTTCTTCTTCCGGACGGATAATCCCGGCGAATGTGACTTCCGACAAATCCTGTTCGGTGGGAACAACATTTCCTGAAGCCAAACAAGGAATCGTCTCAAGCATCAGTTTTTGGGCTGCTAAACCCAATTTTTGCTCCAGAGAACCGAGATCGTCTTCCATAGTGATCGCAACTTCTATTTTGGCAAGCATCGCTCCCGCATCCATTTTCTTTGTCATGTATATGATCGTAACGCCGGTTTTCTCGTCGCCGTTCATGATCGCCCTTTGCATCGGGGCGCCGCCTCTGTACTTGGGCAAAAGCGACCCGTGCGCATTGATCGATTTGTATTTCGGATAATAAAGCACCGATTCGGGAATCATCTGTCCGTAGGCGGCGACGACAAAAAGATCCGCTCCATAAGCCAGGATCGGTTGGAAATCTTCTTTGATTCTCTCCGGTTGGAAAACGGGAATGTTGTGAAGCAAGGCAACTTCCTTGACCGGAGACGGTTTCAGTGTTTTTTTACGTCCGAAAGGACGGTCCGGTTGCGTGACAACCAGGACTATCTCATATTCTTTGACGAGACCTTCCAGAATCGGGACGGCGAATTCGCTCGTTCCCATGAAGACTATTTTCATGCTTGTCACCTCTATCCCAAAGCCGGATTGCGGTCAATCGCAATCCTGACAAGATCGTTTTCAAAATCATGACGTATCCTGTTAAGCAAATCGTTCATATGTTCCTCATGACGGTATTTCACGAGGATTTGGCAACTGTACTGATTCCTGATCTTAGGAATTGGCGGCAATGCCGGTCCCAATACGACGGTGTCTTCCGCCAGTTCAGACCGAAGCAACTTGACGACGGCTTGGGCGCTTATAAACAGATCGCGCATCTTGGGCCCGGAGAATTTGATCTCCGCCAGAAAATAGAACGGTGAGTATTTGGCGATCCGGCGCAATTGCATCTCGTGGTTGTAAAACCCGTCGTAATCCTGATTGCGGGCATATCTGATCGCATAATGATCGGGATTGAAAGCCTGAATGATCACTTTTCCGGGTTCATCGCGTCTGCCGGCACGGCCGGCAACCTGGACGATAAGCTGGAAAGTCTTTTCCGGAGCCCGGAAATCGGGATGGTAAAGATTCCCGTCCGCCTGGATGATTCCGACCAGGGTCACTCTGGGAAAATCCAATCCTTTGGCTATCATCTGGGTACCGAGAAGGATGTCGCCTTTCTTTTCGAACGTGTATAACAGTTTTTCATGGGCGTTCTTCGTTCTGGTCGTATCGTTGTCCATCCGGACGATTTTCGCATTCGGGAATTTTTCCTGGACTTCCGCTTCGATTTTCTGGGTACCGGAACCGAAATACCGCAAATCTTCCGACTTGCAGTCAGGACAAACTTTCGGTATCGGCTCCTTGTGGTTGCAATAATGGCATTTCAAAGAATGGTCTGCCTCATGGTAAGTTAGCGAGATGTCGCATTCAGGACAAGTGAACACGTGGCCGCAATTCCGGCAGATGACAAAAGTCGAAAACCCGCGTCGGTTCAAAAGGAGAATCGTCTGCTCGCCTTTTTCCAGCCGTCTGGCAATCTCCGAAATCAACAGTTCGGAAAGTTGGCCGGAGTTTCCGTTTTTAAACTCCTGTTTCATATCGACTGTCGTTACATCGGGCAAACTGGAATTCATGGCACGGTGTTTTAACTCCAATAGTTCGTAATAACCCCGTTTGAACCGGGCATAAGAATCGATGTTCGGCGTAGCCGATCCCAAAAGAAGGGGAATATTGTATGTTTGAGCCCGTTTTTCCAGAATGTCGATGGCATAATATTTCGGGATGTCGTCCTGTTTATAGGATGACTCGTGGCATTCGTCCACGACCAATAGGCCTATATTTCTGAAAGGAGCGAAGCACGCGCTTCTCGCGCCGATGACTATCTTGACTTCACCGCGCACGATTTTCCGCCATTCGTCGAATTTTTCTCCGAGCGATAAACCGGAATGCAAAATGGCGACTTTTTCCCCGAACTTCCCCTTGAAACGAGAAACCATCATCGGAGTAAGGGATATTTCCGGAACCAGAAAGATAACTTCTTTTCCTTTTGCGATCGTTTCTCCGATCGCTTTCAGATAAATCTCCGTTTTACCGGAAGATGTCACTCCGTGTAACAAAAGAACCTGAAAACTGTCATATTTTGACCTGATCTTTTCCATCACGACTTCTTGGTCTTTATTAAGAATCACGGTTTTATCGTTGACAGGCATCAGAGAAAACAAGTCGCGGTATTTTTCCCGGTATTCAAGCAAAATGATCCCTTTTTTGGCCAAACTTTCGACAACGGACATCGTTACGTTCAGTTTTTTTATCATTAAAGCGGCATTGGCGGTCATGTTTTCCTTTTCTTGTAAGAATGCAATGACCGCATTCTGCTTTTCTGACTTCGTCACGGCGTTCTTCTGCAAGAGCATGGCGACTTTTTCCATCCGGAAAGACCCCTTTGATTTGACGACAAAGGTCGAAGTGATGACGCCTTCTTTTATCGCATTCTTCAATTCCGGATAACATTCCCTTTGTGAAGCATTCAGGATTATCTCGTCCTGGGAGGCAAAAACCGGCACAAGTTTGTCAGGCAGTCTGTCCCTGTCTTTCACTCTGAGCTTGGTAGTGTATGTCATCCGCATGGCCGATGGCAACATGGTTTCCAATATTCTTATCAATACGGTGGCGGTTTCCGATCTGATCTGTTTGGCAAGATCAATCAATTCGTCAGTCAGATACGATTCCAGATCGACTAGGCTGTCGATCTCCTTGAGATCTTTGTCATAATCGCTCGATTCGGCGATTTCCAGACAATATCCCATCAGTTTGCGGTTATTGAAGGGGACGATGACCCGCATTCCGGTTTCAATGATTCCCGCAATTTGTGCCGGAATCAGGTAATCAAAAAGTTTATCGACGCTTTTGGCCGGCACATCGACCAATACCCGTGCAATCACAGCCCCACCTCCTTTGTCCACAAATAGATTATATCATAATCTCAAACAATAGAAAAGCGCCACAAGGCGCCTTATTCCTCTATGACAAATCCCGGATTGTCCGTTAATTCAGCTTTGCCGTAAAAATCCCTGACCAGGGATTTGGCGACACTTAGAAGACACTTGTTCATCCGGTAACTCCTGTTGCCTTTTATCAGTCTGATTTCCAGATACCTGTCTTTACCGTTTCCGGATAATTCCAGATAACGGCCGTCGTCGCTTTTCAGACCGATGAAATGTTCGGTTTGGTTTTCCAGCATCCTGTCCATGTAACCCAAGACTTCATCTTGTGAAGCCGTGATACCGGAGTTGCTGGATATCGCCAGATCGAAAACCGGCGATTCCGCCGTTACTTTCATGACATTGGTATCGTTTTTTTCTTTTGAAAAGAAATCCGGTTTTTCCTGGGTTTGAGCTTTCCATAAAAGCAATTTCCCGTTTTGGCGGGCTATCAGGCACGTTTCGCCGGGATAAAGCGATTGCATGGCTTTCTTGCCAACCGGATACGTTTCCCTTTTTCCTGACAAATCCCTGATTGTAAGCTTGCAATCATCTTTGTCCTCGACAATGTTTTCAATATACACTTTTTCGAGATTGTTTTGTATGATGTTCCGTTTTTTGCGGTTTTTCGATGCAATGATGATGGCGACTATTACGGCGGCTAAACTGAAAATAATCACTATTACGAGAACAATGAGGAAAATAGTCAATATTGGCATCTTTTGCAAACTCCTTTTTCGGACATTAGTTTCTGTTTTGACTGTTTTTTGTCCGGTTAGTTTTTATTTTAATGCCCAAAGTGTTTAAAATCAAGGCAAAGGATAAAGAATTCTCGCGCTTTTGTTTGCAAAATCTTCTTCTATTATGTATAATATTTCAGAAAGCAACAGTAATATTGAAAGGAAAAAGGTTCAAAATGCCAAACCAATTCTTCAGTAACAACGAGGTCGGTGTTTTTGCCCTCGGCGGATTGGGTGAAGTGGGCAAGAACATGTACTGCGTGGAATACCGCGACGAACTTGTCATCGTGGACTCTGGGCTTTTATTTCCCGACGAATTCCTGATGGGCATCGATTACGTGATTCCTGAGTACACTTATCTGATCGAGAACCAAAAAAAGATCAAGGCTCTCTTCATCAGTCACGGGCACGAAGACCATATCGGCGCCATCCCTTTTCTTTTGAAAATGGTCAGGATACCGGCTGTATACGCAGCCGGATTGTCGATCGGCCTCATCAAGGCCAAAATGGAAGAACACCCGGGCCTCACCATCAATCTCCAGGAATACCATGAATCCGACATCATCCGATTCAACAATCTCTCAGTCAGTTTCTTCCGGACCAATCATTCGATTCCGGATTCTTTCGGCATCCGCGTGAACACTCCGGAAGGCGCCATAGTCCATACAGGGGACTTTAAGTTTGATTTTTCGCCGATAAGTGCCGACGCCAATTACCAAAAAATGGCCAAAATAGGCGAAGACGGAGTTTTATGCCTGTTAAGTGACTCCACCAATGCCGAGCTTGAGGACTTTTCCAAATCCGAACGTGTCGTCGCCGAAAACATCAAGGAACTGTTCGCCTCGATCAAAGGTCGGGTCATCATCGCTACTTTCGCATCCAATGTTCACAGGATCCAGCAAATCGTCGAGGCTTCTTCCCTGACAAACAGACGGATCGCCGTCTTCGGACGCTCAATGGAAAAAAACATCGAGGTCGGACTGCGACTCGGATACATCCGTGCTCCGCACGGAACCTTCCTCTTCAGCCGCAACATGTCCGGACTCAGGGAAAAGAACATCACGATCCTTTGTACCGGCAGCCAGGGAGAACCGATGGCTGCCTTGACCAGGATCGCCTCCGGAACGCACAAACAGATTTCCATCATTCCCGGGGACACCGTTATTTTATCTTCTTCCGCCATTCCCGGCAATCAGGAAAGCATCAACCAAATCATCAACCTTCTATACAAAAACGGAGCTTCGGTGATCACCCAGTCGCCGTTTGCCGACGTCCATGCCTCCGGGCATGGCGGCCAAAACGAATTAAAACTGATGTTAAAACTCATGAAGCCGAAATTCTTCATGCCGATCCACGGCGAATACCGGATGCTAAAAACTCACGCCCATCTTGCAGTCGAAGCCGGAGTCAAGCCGGAAAATACCTTTGTCATGGATAACGGAGACATTCTAGCCCTTTCCAAAACGGGAGCGAGAATCGCCACCGGCAAAATTCCGACATCCGACGTGTATGTGGACGGAATGGCAATCGGCGAAGTCGGCAGCCAGATCATCAAGGATCGCCGAGAATTGTCCGATGACGGGCTTTTGTCGGTTATCGTGACAATTGATAGCAAATCCAACGAAATCATCTGCAAGCCCTCAATTGTGACCAAAGGATTCATTTTCATGAAGGACAACCAACAGATGCTTCGCGAACTCCAGGAAATCTCGGCTAAAACGGTTTCCAATACCCTTAAGGCCGAAACGAAAGCGAATGTCGCATCGATCAAGTCCGATCTACAAAAAGCGATCATGAATTATGTCCAGTTGAAAACCGGACGGGAACCGATGACGCTTCCGGTTGTAATGCTTTTATAAAAGAAAGACCGCTTCCTTATGGAAACGGTCTGTTTTTTTATTCGGCTGGTTTGCCGTTTTCCGGAATGGTAATCTCCCGGTTTCCGTTGACGGTATCCTTAAACCAGTAAAACACGTCCTTGGTCACGCTGGCATCTTCGAAGGCGTCGTGTGCCTGTTTGTCCAAATCGTGGTCGGAGTAAAGATTGTAGGCGTTGAAGAGTCCGAGATCGTTTTTCAGGTTGAAATAGATCTTGTGAAGTTGTAACAAGTCGATGAACTGGGCTCTTTGGGTAAATTCCGTTAAGCCGAGACGTTCGTTGGCTTTTTTCAGTTCTATCTTGTCGTTCTTTCCCCAAACGAACACCATCGGATGATAGGAAGCCTGGATTTTCATGAAGAGGGAATGGAATTCCCCGTATTCCCGGCCGCTATCGACGTCTTCTTGCCTGATATGCAGAAATTTGCCAGTCCGTTCGCTGATTTTCGGAAACAACTGCGGTTTGATGAAGAAAGAATGGTTTTCCAACACTTTTCCGTCGCCGTCGCACAGAACCAGTCCGGCCTGGATAATCTCGGAAACGAAAGTCCGGTAATCCCGGTAAGGGGGCATGGACATCTCGAAATCAACAAAAAGCTTCGGCTTCCCCGAATCGACGATCGTCTTGATCCCGGAACGGATGATGGAAATGTCGTAAAAGACCGTCGGTTTCTGCTTGTTTGGCAACATCACTTTTTCGATGTTGATAACATTCTGAACTTTGTATCCGCGATAATGCCTCGGTGTTTCGGCCACGGTCATGAACACATAAATATTCGGTTTGAAATAAGCCATGAAAACAGTAAATTGACCTTTGGCAAGGTAAAAAAACCGGATCTTATTATCAATCTTGATGGCTATAATCCTTTTTGTTTCATCGACTCCGTGTAAAAGTCCGTATACGTACTCTGTCATCTTTATCCTCATCAGTTTAAAACGATCATCAAAATTATTTTACCACAATTTGTCCGTTCCGGACGTTTTTTATTGGCTTGACAGATCGGCAAGGGCAATTCTCAGATTTTTAATCTGGACTTTCGTAAGTCCGATCTCCGAGAGTTCCTGGTCGTCCGACTTGGCAATATTAGCCAATGTCTTGTATTTTTGTAACAACTTTTCCTTGGTCGCCTTGCCAACGGATGGTATCTTGTCAAGATAAGAGGCATAGACCTGCTTTGACTGTCTGTCACGATGGAATGTCACTGCAAACCTATGGGCCTCTTCTTGGATTTTGTTCAGCAGAACATAGATCGGTTGGTGTCGGTCGAGTTTTATTTCTTCGCCATTTGGCGATATTAGGAAATCGGTATGGTGCCGGTCGTCTTTCTTGAGGCCCGCCACCGGGATGTCTAATTCCAGAGAAGCGATGATTTCGCAAGCTGCGTTCACCTGGCCTAGTCCGCCGTCCATGACAATCAAATCGGGACGTCTCGATTTTTCGACGAGCATTCTTTGGTAACGTCGATAAACGATTTCCTTCATCGTATTGTAATCATCGGGTCCGACAACGGTTTTGACCTTGTATTTCCGGTATTCCTTGCGATCTGGCAGTCCGTTCGTAAACACGACCATCGAGGACACCGGATCGCTTCCCATCGTGTTGGAATTGTCGAACGCTTCGATCCTTACCGGAACCTGAATGCCTAGCATATCCGCCAAGGTTTGAATCGCACCGATCGATTGATCGCTCTTTCTCAGATAGGGACTGAGATTATTTTCTAGATAAATACCGGCGTTTTCCTTCGCCATATCCACAAGTTCTTTCTTTTTTCCGCGCTTCGGAACGAAACCGAGGTCATTCAAAATAGGCTCAAGCAGTTCATAATCCGGACCTTCTGGCAACAGGATTTCCTTTGGAAGCGGATGCAATTCGTAAAACTGGGCCACATAACTGATGAACGCTTCTTCCGGTTCGCCATAGAATGTCACCAATTTGTTTTCGGAAAAGATAATCTTCCCCTGGCGCATGAAGAGAATCGATACGGCGAGATAATGGTCGTAAAACCCATAGTTGATGATATCGCGGTCAGACAGATCGTTGAAAATAACATTCTGCTTTCTCAGCGTCCGTTTGACGGAAGCGATCAGATCGCGATATTCCCCGGCCTTCTCGTATTCCTTGTTCAAGGAACAGTCTTCCATCTTCTTTTCCAGATCGTCTAGCACCTGGTCGTCGCGGCCGGAAAGAAAAGCGGCGACATCATTTTCCATCTTCTTGTAGACATCTATGCTGACAGGATATTCGCACGGCCCCAGACATTGACCGAGATGATAGTAAAGACATACCTTTTTCGGCAACGCCTTGCATTTGCGGAAGGGAAACAGCTTTTCGATTAACGACAGGGTCTCCCGGGCTGACGAAGCATCGGGATAAGGACCGAAAAGCAACCGGTTTTTGGTGTTTGCCTTCCTTGTGATCACCAGTTTGGGATTCTTTTCCCTGGTGATCTCGATATAGGGGTAGGTTTTGTCATCCATCAGGAGAATGTTGAAGCGGGGGGCATGTTCCTTGATGAGCGAGAGCTCGAGCAAAAAAGCCTCCAGTTCGGAAGAAGTCACAATATAAGTGAAATCGGCGATGTTGGCGACCAGATTGGTCGTCTTGGCGTCATGGCTGCCGCTGAAATAGCTTTTTACCCGATTTTTCAGGCTTTTGGCTTTTCCGACATAGATGATCCTGCCTGCATCGTCTAACATTTGATAACTGCCCGGGGCATCGGGCAGAAGGGCGAGTTTCGCCTTGATTTTCTCGTTCAATTTCCACACCCCAAACAATATGGAAAACCCGGACGGTTTCCGCCCGGGTATACCTCATTTCATCCTGCGGATGATTTCGTCGACTTTGCGGCCTTCTAAGTCGCTTTGGTCGTATTTGAAAATCAGTTCCGGCACTTTGCGCATTTTGACCTGCATGGCGATTTGACCTCTGATGAAGCCTTTAGCCCTTTCCAAGGCTGCCTGCGTTTTTTCCCGGCGTTCATTGTCGCCGTAGATTGTGTAATAAACATACATGTATGACAGATCGTTCGTCACCCTGGCTCCGGTCACGGTGATGAAGCCTAAGTCGTCTTTCACTTCATTTTTGATGATGTCGGCGCAAACCCGTTGGACCAACGTGTCAAGTCTGTCGGTCTTTGCCATTTCAAGCTACCTCTTTCAAAACGGATGCTTCGATAGTGTCTCCGACTTTGACATCGTTGTAGTTTTCGATCATAATACCGCAGTCGTAGCCTTGTTTGACTTCCTTGGCATCGTCCTTGAAACGCTTTAAGGATGCGATCGGACCTTCGAATATGACTTTACCGTCCCGGAAAAGTTTTACCTGGCTGTCGCGGCGAATCACACCTGATGTAACCATGCAACCGGCGATGGTGCCGATTTTGGAGATAGAGAAGGTTTCCCTGACTTCGGCTTCGCCGATGACGAGTCTTTCCATCTTCGGTTCCAACAAACCTTTCATGGCCGCTTCGATATCGTTCATCGCTTCGTAGATCACGCGGTAATCGCGGATTTCGACGCCTTTTTGCCCTGCGGTATCGCGGACATTGGCGGGAGCCTGGACGTTGAAGCCGATGATGAAGGCGTCGCTGGCTTCAGCTAGCGACACATCGGTGTCGGTGATGGCGCCGACGCCGGTACGGACGATATCGACCGTCGTGCCTTCGATATTCAGTTTCTCGATCGAACCCTTGAATGCTTCGATCGATCCCTGAGTATCGGCCTTTATTACGAGTCTCAGTTCCTTGGTGACTCCTTCGGCCTTATTGAAGAATTCCTCCAGGGATATCGTTTTTTTCGTATTGTGTTCTTCCTTAAACTGACGCTCTTCACGCTTTTGAGCGATATCTCTCGTCATTTTCTCATCATCGAAAACCATGAAGGCATCACCGGCTTGCGGAACGTCGTTCAGTCCGTTGATCTCGACGGCTGCCCCCGGTTTGGCTTTTCTGATCGTGTGTCCCAAATCATCGTTCATCGCCCGGATTTTTCCGTATGTCGTACCGACAGCGAATGAATCGCCGATCTTCAGGGTGCCGTTCGATACCAAAATGGTGGCCACCGGTCCCCGGCCTTTGTCGAGTTTTGCTTCGATGACGGTTCCGACGGCATTGCGTTTCGGATTGGCTTTCAGTTCAAGCATTTCGGATACGAGCTGGATTGTGTCGAGAAGTTCGTCCACTCCCGTATTTTTGAGGGCGGATATATAACAGAAAGGCGTTTCGCCGCCCCAGTCGTCAGATAACAGACCGTAATCGGCCAACTCCTGTTTCACGCGGTCCTGGTTGGCGCCCGGTTTGTCCATTTTGTTCACGGCGACAATGATCGCGCATTTGGATGCCCTGGCATGGTCGATCGCTTCTTTTGTCTGCGGCATGACGCCGTCATCGGCCGCCACGACCAATACGACGATGTCGGTGATCCTGGCGCCGCGGGCGCGCATTTCCGTGAATGCGGCATGTCCCGGCGTATCGATAAAGGTGATTTCCTTGCCATTACGCGTAACCTGGTAGGCACCGATATGCTGGGTGATGCCTCCGGCTTCGCTTTGGACGACGCGCGAATGCCTGATGGTGTCTAACAATGTAGTTTTGCCATGGTCGACATGACCCATGATAGTCACTACCGGCGGTCTTTCGACCAGATCCTTCGGATCGTCTTCGATCGCAAGTTCGTCGAAACGTGTCATGTCGGTCAGGACTTCGTCCTGGATTTCAAAGCCGTATTCCATGGCCAAAAGTTCGGCGGTCTCGCGATCCACCGATTGGGTCTGGGAAGCCATGATCCGCATGAACATCAGTTTCTTGATGACATCGGCAACGGATTTATGCAGCTGTTCGGAAAGCTCCAAAACGGTCATCCCGTTCTTGAAATGGACGATCTTTTCGAGAATTTCCGGCTGTTTCTCCAATTTTGGCTTTTGATAGTTCTGCGTCTGGCGGTTATTTTGCGTCTGACGATTAGCCGGCCTCTGGTTGGACTTGCCTCCCTTGAAGTCGGATTTTTTCTTGGGCATGGGTTTTTTGGCGCTTGCCATAATACCACCTCTTTCTTGTTATTCGGACTCCTGTTTTTCCAAAAGGAGTCTGGCGAAATTACTATCCGACACCGACAGGACCTTGCGGCCCTCCTTGCCGATGGCATGGGACAGTTCTTCCGCAGTATAGTTGCTTATCAAAGGCACGGCATGGCTTTTCGTTTTGTCAATGAATCGCTTCTTTGTCGCACCTCCGGCATCGCTTGCCAAAAGCACGAGAAAGGAAGAACCTCTCTTCAACTGGTCCAAAACGGCTTCCTCGCCGGATGACACCTTTTTTGCCCGGTATGCCAAACCGAGTGTTTTCAGGACTTGTTCCTTACTCATTCGAAGTCAACCTGCCAAGAAGCAGGTCATAAAGATCATCAGGAATCTCACATTCCAGATGCTTGGCCAGCACTTTTGATTTCCGGGCCTTTTCGATCACGGCTTTATTTCTGGAAACATAAGCTCCTCTGCCGTTGGCTTTGCCGGTGGGATCATAGATCACTTGTCCCTCCGGCGTCCTGACGACGCGAAACAGATTTTTCTTTTCACATCTTTCGCCGGTGACCACGCAGCGGCGCAGCGGAATTTTTTTAATAGTTGCCATCGGAACATCTTCCTTCCGGTCAGTATTTTATTCCTTGGATCATGGCGTCGGTTTCGGATTTGATATCAATCTTCCAACCGCTCGACTGGACGGCAAGTCTGGCGTTTTGGCCTTTCTTACCAATAGCGAGCGACAATTGATCGTCCGGAACGATGATGACGGCGCTCTTTTCCCGCTGATCGACGATGACCGAGGTCGTCTTGGCGGGTTGAATGGCGTTAGATACGAGTTCCGCCGGATCTTCTGAGTATTTGTAGACATCGATCTTTTCTCCGTCAAGGGCGTCGATGACTTCGTGGATACGGGCTCCGTTGCGTCCTAGGCACGCTCCCACCGGGTCGACGCGCAAGTTGTTGGAAGCGACGCAGACTTTGCAACGGTCTCCGGGATCGCGGGCGAGACCCATGATCTCGATGACACCTTCCTGGAGTTCCGGAATCGACTGTTCCATCAAACGTTTGACCAGGTTTCTGTCAGTACGTGAGACGTAGACTTTCGGGCCTTTGGTCGTCTGTTCGACTTTGGTGATATAGACACGGATCTGATTACCGACGAATATTTCTGTTCCGACAAGATCACGGGCGGGGATCGATGTCTCCGTATCGAATCCGAGATACAGAGTGACGAATTCGTCGTTGACGGCGACGATTTCGGCAATCACCATTTCGCCGGTCTTATCGGTGAATATCTCGAAGTTGCGTTCCCTTTCAAGCTGTTTGAGTCCCTGGGTAAGAATCTGTTTGGCGCTGGATACGGCGATACGACCGAAATCTTTCGGGGTTACTTTAACTTCGATTATATCTCCGGCTTTGGCGTTCTTTTTCAGTTGTTGGGCTTCCATAACGGTGATCTGGGTGCCTTTCTCGGCTTCTGGATCGACTTCCTCGACAACGAGATAAGTAGCGACGATGATGATTTCTGCCTTTTCCTCGTTGAATACGACCTTGGCGTTCTGTTGTCCGTTATAGTCTTTTTTGTAAGCGTTCAGGAGTCCTTTTCCAAAGATATCCAGAATCTTTTCTTTGGGAATATCGCGCTCTTCGGCGACTTGTTCCAATGCTTTGAAAAACTCTTTGCTGACCATAATATTCTTCTCCTAGAATTTGATTGCCAGTCTGATCGTCCTGACATCCAGACGGCCAAATGACATTTGTTTGTTTTTTTCTCCACGAATCGTGATGACGTCTCCGTCATAAGCGATCAGTTCTCCGTCGGCTTTTTGTTCGTATGTTTCGATATGGATGTATTTGCCGATTGCTTTTTCGATTTCATCGTCGTTACGGAGTTCACGTTCCGCTCCCGGAGACGATACTTCCAGGCTGTAGGCATCCTGAATCGGATCGATCCCGTCCAGAAAATCCGACAACCGGTGAGACACATTGACACAATCGTCGATCGAGATGCCTTCCGGTTTGTCGATCATGATTGTCAGGACGTTTTGTTTCTTTTCCTTGTGGTATATCAAGTCGTACAGTTCGTAACCGTATTTCTCAATTTCCTGCCCCACTTGCTTCTTCAACAAAGCGAGATCCATATTCATGCCTCCGTTTTTATTAAAAATGAGAGGGTCCGACCCTCCCATTTCTACCTTATGCCTAAAACATTATATCACAAGATGATACGGCAGGCAAGCGAAAATCACACTTTCGGGCCGGTTTTGACGTTTATAACGATGTCCTGGCATTCGTAGTGTTTTTTGAACCAGGCAATCGCATAAGGGCACTTGGCAACGATCAGTTTTCCTTGCTTTTTGATGTAATCGTAAGCCGTTTGCATGAGGGCTTGGGCATAGCCTTGTCCCCGCAAAGATTCGTCGACGAACACATGGGTGATGTCGATCCGCTTTTCATCGCGCTTCGGGATGTCGATCTCTCCGATCGTTTTCCTTGATTCGTCCAGCAAATATATTTTCTCTTCTTCATATCGAAATTCCATATTCATTTTCTCCTAAGGGCATACATCAAAATACCGCCGGCAACACCGACATTCAGTGACTCCATGCCGTCCATTTCAATTTTTATGTTCACACCCGTCTTATTCAAGATTTCTTCTCTGACCCCATTTGCTTCGTTTCCGAGAATCAAGGCCAATTTGCCTCCGTTCGGATTGAATTCGGAAAGGGGCAACCCGGTTTTCACATCGGTGCCGACATATTCGTATTCCCGGTGTTTACCGATGAATTCGATCAGATCGGCTTTCAAAAATCCGAGTCCGAAAATCGCTCCCTGGGTCGCTCTCACCACTTTGGGTGAATAAGGGTCGGCAATGTTTTCAAAGACGAATGTCTTGAATCCGAAGGCTTTTGCGCTTCTGATCAGGGTTCCCAGGTTTCCGGGATCGGAGATGCCGTCGAGCATCAAAATCCGGTCGCCAAGCAAAACATTGTCTGCCATTTTGCAGATGCCGATCACTCCCTGCGGTGTCTCGACATCGGAAAGCGATGCGAAAAGGGAGGCGGAAACAACCAGATTATCCACTTTGATATCGGTGAATGGCTCGGTAGAAACGACCGCTTCCAAACGCCTTGCTTTGGCGGCTTCATTCACAAGATGCGGTCCTTCGGCCAAAAACAGACCGGTTTGGTACCGGTATTTTTTCTGTTTCAATCTAAGATAAGAGCGGAACTTTTGGTTATCGGCGGACGTTATGATCAATGGTATCACTCCCGATCCTAATTATATCACAAAAGAAAAAGGGAGCCAAAGCAATTTGGCTCCCTGTGAAACAGAGTGATTTGATTATTCCGTCGGTTCTCCTAAGCCATTCATGAAGAGTTGATACATGGCTTCTTCCGCGGTAAGTCCGGAATCTGTCACATAATCGGAGATCCAATCGTTGATCTCGGTTTCCGTCATGTCTCCGCCGATCATATCATCCACGAGATCGTAGAAATCCTGATAATCGTAGGTGTAATACGGGTACATCATGTCGGGTGCCGTATAAGTCATGGTTTCGAATCCGCCTTCTTCGATTTCGCCAACCAAGCCCCGTACATACAGATACGAAGAGAAGATGAGTTTGACGTTATCGGTTGTCAGGTTGTCCGGATCCATGGCTGCGATCAGATGGAAGTAAGCAGCGATCGAAGCGGCGTATTGTTCATAGACATCCTGCAAATCGGCGATGTTTACTTCTCCCGTGTAGTTGAAATCGTATGTGATATCGAAGTATGCGTCGACAGCGTAATCGACCAGGGTGGTGTAATCAAGAGCGGTCGGAGTGTCTGTCAGGAAGATGTCGGCGATTTCGGATACGTAGACAATCATCATTGCGATCGAATTGTCATAACCCGCGATATTGCCGGCCGTGTCCATGATATCTCCGATTTCCGTGGTATCCAGCTGGATAAGCGCGGTGGAAAGCATTCCGAGGATGGTGACGAGGCGCGGATAATACTTGTCGAATGTCGATCCGATGATCGTTAGCTGATCGCTGATCTCCGTCGGCGTCATTTCTCCTTCGGCAGTCCACTTGATCTCGAGAGCATCAAGAACGAAAGCCCTGATGTTGGCCTGATCGGTTGAATCGATTGTTGCCAGGAGGGTTGTCAGGATATTGGCTGCTTCCTGGGTATAATTGTAAATGTCCGAAGCGGATATGGTTGCCGGATCGAATCCGTTATCCGGCATGCCGGAAAGATTCTGAATCAAAGCGATGAACATATCGATCGTCGCGTCGTCGGTCGCCGAGAGAAGATTCTCGACTTCATCAAGCGCGATCATGATGACGTTCTTGACGAGTTCGTCTTTGCCGTCCGCCGTGTTGGCGAGATACTCGGACAGAACCGTCAGAAGTTCCATTTGGCCGTTCAGATCATCGATCTTTTCCGTCATCCATGTGATCTGGCTCTCATAGCTGAAGATGTTGCTAAGCTGATTTTCGTAACTGTATTGCAGGTTGTTCATCACAAAGATGTAAGCATCTGTCAGGTTGCTGGTGCTAGATACTTCGGACTGACTGCTTTCATAGGTCGGCAGGAAATCATAATATGCCATCCATTGATCCATTAGAGGCTGATATGCGGCCTGCTCATCCGGTGAAAGCGAATAGAACATGGAATTGTAACTATCCATAGCTCCCGGAGTTCCTATATAATCTTCATACAGATACGTTTTCAGACCGTCATAGGTTCCCCAATCGAAGTATTCGTAATCCACGTCGTATTCCATGTACATGATCGTGTATTCACGCATCGATTTTTCTTTCTGCAGGGTCCAGAAGTTCATGAACAGATCAACCTCTTCCGGACTCGCCATTCCCAGCATGCCGGTAAATTCGCCGGACAGGGAATCGATGGCGGCGTTTGCGTCCACGATCAATCCCTCATAAACAAGAATCTGGTTTTCGTAATAGGCAATGTCATTTTCCAATATTCCGCCGGTGGCGATTCTCAGATCGATAACATACACAGCCATCTCATAGACGATGTCGGCGATTTCTTCCTTGGTATAGCCCATGTCATAGAACCAGTTGATCCAACTTTCCAGATCTGTATAGTTATTGATGCCGATTTCCATCTCCTGGGCATGGGTGGCAACCGATACAAAGAAGTAATACATGTCTTCTTCGTCTTCGAAGCCCATGATCACAAGCATGTCGGTGATGATGCCTTCGGCTTCGGTTTCGGATACGTCGAACATATGGGTGATGGCCTCAACCAAAGCGCCGTGGACATAAGTCGTGACGATCGGTTCAAGAGCGGTTTCGAATCCGTCGCTGAACATGGTGATGAAAGCTTGGACCCGGATGCCGATTTCCACATAAGAAGCCATTTGGGTCGGGCTCAGATTATCGGGATCTCCCGCCGCGATGATACCGGCAAGAACGATGATCCTTTCGACATTGGCGGTGGCGGCAGCCTGGGTATCGGTCACTTCAGACGGCACAGCCTGGAATTCGGTATCGATGTCATAGTAAACGACGATCAGATCGCTTAACAGTTGCGACACATCAAATGAATCGTCGCCGATAAGCGTATTGACCAAAACGGATACCTGATAAATCATATGAACGGGATATTCTCCGCCGATTTGGGTATCATTCTGTTCGTCATATTCGCTCATGAACGCGACGAAATCCATTACGGCTTCTCCTTTGACGAAATTCATGCTGTCAAGGAAAGTGAGAACGTTGTCGTATTCGCTGGCGAACATATTGACATATTGGGTGATCTTCGGAGTGATGGTGGCGATAAGGGCCGCCTTTTCAACCGATGTCAAATCATCCATGTTGTTGATGAATTGCGGCATGAGGTCTTCGGCAATTTCAATGATGTTGGCAAGCGAAGCGGTGGAAAGCATATTGGTCTGGACGATCTCCATCATGTCGACGAGACCGACAAGATAGGCCAGTGCGTCGGATGTGGTAATCGTCGAAGGATCGAATTCTTCGCCTTCCGAAATAAGGGTCGTGATCAGATTGAACAGATCGGCGTTCGGAGCGGTTGCGATCGCATCAAGCGAATCATAGAAAGCGATCACCAATATCTTGAGATTGTCCAGTCCGTCCTGGGTCTGCAGATACTGCTGCAATGTCTGGAACATCATGAACTGCTCTTCCATCCTAACCATCTCGTCCTGAACATTGGCGATATCTTGATATAGAGAATGATTGGTCCAATAAAGGTTTTCGATGCTCTGTTCCTGACTATACAGATACTGTACGACATTTTCGCCATATTGCGTATCTGTGAGTCCCGACAAATCGTTGGTAAGCGGAGTCGTGTATGCCCAATAGTGTTCGGAATAAGTACTAAAGGCATCAATGATCGGATCAAAAGCGTTTTGTTGATATTCCGTCAGCGAACTATAGTAATTATTGTATTCGGAAAGCGCGTTGGCGGCTTCTGTTTCCATTCCTTCTTGATACGAGAAATAAATATAGCTATCCATATAATTTTGGAGATTATAATATTCGTCGCTGTATTCCCAATCGACGGAATAGAAATACGAATAATACATATTGTCGTAATTGATGTAATTGTAGAAATCGTCCAAAATATAAGAGAACAGCAACTGGCAATTGGCCGGATCGGACGTATAGAGAGTGCAATACAGGTTGACTGCCGTCTGGATATCCGTAATTGCGGCTTCGTTGACGCTGATCTGGTTCTGATAACCGAGAATCTCGTCAGCGAAATCCTCTGGATCATAATTCTCGATCCACATACCGACGCCGTTTCTGATCAAGTTGATTGCGGTATCGGTTATGAGTTCCTTGTTGAATCCTGCCGCTTTTAACTGGGCATACCAGGTGGCGAATTCGGAGGAGCTGGTTATTGCCTGGAATGAAGTCATCAGATCGGGAACTTCCGAAAGCAGATCATAAAGATGCTCTTCCGATGAAATTCCGATCATAGTCATGATCATGGCGATCTTGGCTTCGATTTCCGCATCGGACGATGCGGTGTCATCGGTCAAGTTTCTGATCAAAGTCAAAAGATCCGCATGATTAAATGTGCCGGTCGTAAACAGATAAGTTGCGACAAACTGTGCGCGGATTGTTGTGTCCTCGTTGACGTTAGTCAGAGCGTGATCCCATCCGGAGAACACATAACTGTAATAAGTTGTCGCTGCTTTTGTCGGAGGCGTCGGTGGTACTACTGACGCTCCTTTGTGAATAACGACTTCTGAAATCAAAACATCATTCCCATCAAGGAATCTAACCGTAACCGTTTCACCGGTATAAACGGTAGTCGTTGTGGAAGCTGTGGTTGACGCTGTCGTCGACACTGTGGTCGATCCTGTCGTCAAAGTTGTTGCAGAGGTGGTATTGGATGTTAAATTGGTCGTCGGCAATGTATCGTTCCCGCAGGCGACCATGAACATACCGAATAACAGGAACAGCAACAAAGCAAAATACCTTCGTTTCATTTTGTCATTCCTCCATTCTTTTTGTTTTGAAATTAAAATATTATCTATTATAAAATGAATATATCACAAAGAAAGAAAAAAATCCATATTTCGCGAGATTTTTCATTTGATGAAAAATAAAAACGCGGCTTTATAACCGCGTTTTTGTCTATAGTGGCTTTTATTCAGTCGTAAAATCCGTAATAAGGGTAATACTGGCCGTCTTCCGAATGGAAATAATTAGTGACATCGAGAGTGAATCCGGACGCCATATCGTATTTTCGGATCTGGTTATAGGAAACCGTATAGATATAATTCTCGATCATCACGGTTCTTTCGATCGAATCGTAATGGTACCAGTATGTATGGGACGTGTCGTCCATATGCGTCAATCTGGTGATAAATTCCAAATCTCCGGCGTAATAAACTTTGAAAACATAAACACTCTGGAGACTTGCGTACCAATCGGAATAATATTCGTAGACCGGGATCGTCACATACATGTAATCGGCGCCTTCCGGTTCGTAACTCACAAAGGCCTTATGGTCGTAAGTGACCGGCGAATAACTGTAATCGCCTTCGACAAAGTAAGTTTCAAGATTGATTGTTTCGTCTCCCGACACGTCATATAGAGCGACTTTGACTCCGGTGAAATGCGTGAATCCGTTTTCGGTCACAGCCTGACGACCGATGCCTAAAAGCAGATTGTCTCCGATTTCATGAAGATAATCCGATACTCCTTCTTCATACAACTCGTCGACGATTTCCGGATTTTCCGGATCAGACAGATCGAGTTTGTACAAAGGATCGGTATTCACGAAAGTTACGACATAAGCAATATTGCCGCTGTATCTGACGGCATAGATCCTTTCGTTCGGTTTCCCGAGTCCGGTCAAAACCGATACGGGTTCGATCTCGCCTTCGGTGGTGGCGTCAAAAATCGCCAATTGGTTGGTAATCGTGGATGTGGAGTAATCTTCGCTATACACATATCCCGTGGTGGCGATTCGGAAATAACCGTCATATTCATCCATTGAGAATTGATTCAAGGGATATCCGTTGATTTTGGCAACGGCCTCGTATTCCAGTTTGCCGTCTTCCACTCCGAAACGGATGACATATGTCCAGTATTGGAAATACCAGTTCGAAAAGACCGTTTCATCGTTGCTCGCATCGGTTAAAAATACTTGGGTGTAGCTGTATCTGTAGCAGACCACGTAAAGATTGTCAAGACTCATGTAAAGGTCGGAACTGCTGCCGAGATAAGCGTTGACATCGGCCTGTTCATCGTTATCCACGGAAAATGTCGCCAGGAGCATGTAAGAGATATAGTAATTGTTTCCCGGCATGTAATAGATATGGTCGATTGGCAGATCAATCGCTTTGTCGGATGCAGCATCGTCATAAAAAACAGGGAAATAATCGTCTTCGTCGTATCCATATCTGCCGGCATAGTTTTCCATCATCAGATAACAGACATCGTCGATCATCCGGCTGTCGTTAAGATAGCTTCTCTCGAAAAACAGATTGCGGGTCACCGTAACGTTTTCCTTGTCGGAAATATCGAATACGATGACTCTGGTTCCGTAATTGTTCAGGTAAACATAGGATGATCCATCGGTATCGGAATCCGAAGCACCGGAGGTGACTGTGGTTGTTTCATCTTCGATCATGTAATTGATGTAGTAATATTCGTGCATAAGCACCACCACGGAATCACCGTACTTGTAAAGTCCGTAAGCGTACCCGTAATCGTTTGTGAAGACATAGACGAATTCCAAAGTGTTGGCATCGACAATATAAAATCCGTTGTCTGACAGCACATAGATATAATATCCGTCGGTCAGAATTCTGTCGGCTTCGGATACGCCGTTGACCTGGTTGTTGGTCTCGCTGTAGTTGACATCATCCGTACTATCGCTTTGTGCGGTGGTAGTTGTCATTATATCGCTTTCCAGGGCGGCGGAATTGGAATCCATGGTTCGATAATATAATGTGTCTTCTTCGTAATAGGAATCAAGATAATCCTTCAGCTGATCGTAACTTTCAAACTGTCCGACTCCTTCGACGCTGTCGAAATCGACGGCTTCCCATCCGTTGCTTTTCTGGCAGCCGGCCAATCCGATTAAAAGCAGGACGAGCAAGGCGCCGGTCAATATTTTTTTCATATCGTTCTTACCTCCCGATTCATCAATATAAACAAAGAGGCGGAAACATTTGTTGGTTTATTGTGAGATTATTCCGTCAATCTGATGAATTCTTCGATATCTTCTTCCAGAAGTTTCAGCGAAGACACCCAGAACTCTTTTTTGGTCATGTCGATTCCGGCGATCTTGGCAGCGTCTTCCACCGTGTTCTTTCCGGTCGCAGCCAATAAGGAATCATACATCATGACAAATTTTTCCTTGTCTTTCAGATATTCGGCATAAAGTCCCTTGGCGAACAGAAGACCGAAGGCATACGGGAAATTGTAGAAACTGAGGTTGCCGGAATAGTAATGGCTCTTGCAAAGCCACATGTAGGGATGGAGAAGTTCGGGATCGAGTCCGTCTCCATAGGTTTTTCTTTGGGCGTCCAGCATCATTTCCTTGAGTTCGTTCTCGTCGAAAATGGTTTCCTTGCGGCCTTCGAACAGGTTCTTTTCAAAGATGAAACGGCTCATGATGTCGACGATCACCTGGGTGTAATCCTGAATCGACGATTCCAACAGATTGATCTTTTCGTCTTTGGATACGGCATCCTTGAGCGCCGCTTTGTTCACGATGGTTTCGCAGAAGGTGGAAGCTGTTTCCGCCACTGGCATCGTATATTCGGAATTGAGGATGGATTCGCCGAAAATGCATTCGCCATGGTAAGCGTGTCCGAGTTCGTGCGCCAGGGTGATGACATCGCCGAAAACTCCGGTGAAATTCGACAAAACCCGGCTTTCGCCGATCGGATGGATGTTGGAACAGAAAGCGCCGCCGACCTTGCCTTTTTTCGGCAAATAATCGATCCAACCTTCTTCAAACGCCCGTTTGGCCATATTGTAAAGCCGCTCGTTGAAAGTCCGGAAATTTCTCAGGATGTATTCCTGCGCTTCGGGGATCGTGAAAGTCTTCTCGCTTTTTCCCATGGGAGCGAAAATATCATAGAAAGGCAATCCGTTCTTGTGTCCTAACAATTCGCCTTTGCGTTTCAGATATTTACGGAAAATCGGAAGATACTCTTCCATGGCTTCCATCATCACGTCAAGGGTCGCTCTTTGCATCCGGCTCTTTGCCAAGGCTTCCGCCAAAGCCGATTCGTAGCCGTGGGCTGCGGAAAGGACATTGACTTCACCTTTGATTGCGTTGATGGCAAATGCCACCGGTTTATCGATCTTTTCATAGGCTTTCAGTTCCGCACGAAAGGCGTTTTCCCTGACTTTGGGATCTTTTTCATAAGCCAGGTTTCTGACCTGGGAAAGCGTAATCTCCTTGCCTTCGTAGTCGACGGCGACCGTCGAAGTCAATAAAGCCTGGAGTCTTTCCCATGCCGTCGAACCAGACGGTTTCAGCTGGGCTAACAGAGCTTCGGTCTTGTCATCTAAAAGATGCGAGGCGTTTTCCCTGATTTCCTTTAACATGAATTCGTGTTCTTTCAGAAAAGGATCCGCTTCGATAGCTTCGTCAAGTTCGGGAAAATTCCGGATCCACTTGGCGGAAGCGGCGAGTACGGCAGCCGTTTCGGCAAGTTTCACATGGAGCCGGTTTTCGCTTTTGGCGGCCTGTTGGTCGGTAGAATCGGTAGCTCCCTGCAACCCGGCGTAATTCATGAGTTTGATGGCAAGCACGGTAATTTCGATGTTGAGTTCGAGATAGCTTTTCAGTTTGGACACTTTCTCGTCATAGTTGGCAAAATCCGCCTGTTTCGCTTTGATCCTGTCAACCAGATTTTCCAAAGCCAGATTGTCATCTGCGAATTTTTTGGAATCGAATGACGTGTATAGTTTGTCAAGATTCCAGGTGTAGTTTCTTAATTCTTCCATTTTCAAATAGCTCTCCTTTGTCAATTTATAGCTTTTGGAGGTTTGAATGTCCCCCGTTGATGTCTTATATTCGATGATATTCTCGTAAATAAACCCGCATTTCTCGATGAC
>ERZ795048.262-NODE-262-length-59052-cov-13.063342_pt1 | contig 59052 bp, 43 predicted proteins | sample MGYA00375132_ERZ795048 | MGnify/ENA primary metagenome ERZ795048 (study PRJEB30177, sample SAMN05720225) | activated sludge metagenome | isolation source: Anaerobic digester | place: Hong Kong | collected 2014-12-17 ...
TGCAGGTGCACATCACCAGCCAGGCGCAGGTTGGTCTCACGGCTTTCGGTGAGGTTGCTGTACTGGTGCACCTCCATGCCGGCGGTATAGCCCAGTCGCCCGCTGTCCAGGTGCAGCGTGCGCACCCGGGCGGCGAAGCCGATGTCGTTGTAGATCTGCTTCCGGAAGTCGTCCGGGGAATCGATGGCGTCCAACACGTCCTGGATGGAGTCGTTGCTCGGATACCCGTAGTAGCTGATCCGGCGCCGGTCGTAGAGCGCCGTGCCGCTCACCTCGTGGTCGTCCAGGAAGGCCTTGTAGAAGCCTTCGGCGCTGTTGAAGCTGTAATCGCTCGGACCCACATCGTCGATGCCGCCGTTGCTGCTGAAGTGCTTGAGGTGGATGCCGTAGCCGTTCTTCCGCGAGCGGGTCTGGTCGTAGTAGAGCTCCCCGATGGGGGTGGTGTACAGGCCGAAGCCGGCCTTCACGAACCCGTGGTACAGCTTGGGCAGCGCGCTCTGGATGTTCAGCCGGGCCGGGGCGATGCTGTCCACCCGGGCCGGTGGATCGAAGCGCACGGGCAGCAGCTCGTAGGAGACCGGCCGCTCGGGCAGGATGGTGTCGATGGGCTCGGGCCGCACGTCCACCTTCCGGGCCTCGGACAGGGTCGGGTTGAAGATGCCGTGGATGTAGTACTCCCCACCCTGTGCCGGATCACCCTGGGCATGCAGGCCAGCGGCGATGAGCATCCCCGACACCAGCACCGGCCACCTATGGAAGCGTGCGTTCATTCCTCGCTGTCTTGGGGATCGCCTTCCTCACCGAGCGGCACCTCCAGCTCCTCGTCCGGAGCCGGGGTGGTCTCCTCGAGCTCGGAGGCCAGGATCGCATCGAGCCGGGCACGGGCTTGGGCCACCAGCTCGGCCTCGGTGCTGTTGTCGATCACGCTCTGCAGGGTGGCCTTGGCCTGGAAGCGGTCGTCCAGCTGCACGTACACGTCGCCCAGCAGGATGAAGGCCCTCGCCTTCCAGTGGTCGTAGGCCGGGAAGTCGTTCACGAGCTCGAACACCTCCTGCTCGGCATCGCGGTAGCGGGCCTGCAGGTACCTCACGTACATCATGTGGTACTTCGCTTCGGCGCCCAGGGCGTTGCGGCTGCTGGTGGCCACCTGCCGGAACCGGGTGTAGGCCACGTCCAGCTCCTCCTTGGCCAGGTGTCCCTTGGCCACGGCCAGGCCGGCCTCGGCGCGCAGGTCGTCGGTGCCGTCGGGGTTGTCCAGCACCCGCTGGGCCACCTCCGCGGCACCTTCCACCCGGCCCAGCTCCTGCATGCAGCGCAGGGCACCCACCTGCGCGGCCAGCTTGTTGCGCGGCACGTTGGCCACCTGCTCGAGCCGCAGGAAACGGTCCAGGGCGCCCTCCCACCGGCCGTCGCGGAACAGTATGTCGCTGGCCCCGTACAGCGCCGATTCCAGGAATTGCGGGGCATCGCGCTGCACCACGGCCTCCAGGTCGGGCAGGGCCAGGTCGTACTTCCCGGTGCGGTAGGCGCAGTCGCCCCGGTAGAAGAGGGCGTTCAACGCGTAGGCACCGTTCGGGTACTTGGCCAGGTAGTCGCCGAAGGCCCCGATGGCCTTGTCGCACTGCTCGTCGAAGTAGAGCTGTTCGGCGCTGCGGTAGTACTTCTCGTCCAGGTCCAGCGAGCTGGCGTCCACGAAGGAGAGGCCGCTCACGTAGGTCTCGTACTCGCCCACGCGACCCTGCTCCACGTAGATGGCCTCGATCCCCGCCAGCGCGTCGCGCGCACCGTCCATGGTGGGGTACTTCGCCACGATGGCCTTGAACTCGTCCAGCGCCTTCTCCGGATCACCCTGCCGCTTGTGGATCAACGCGGTCTGCAGCATGCTCTGCCGCACGTGCGGGGAGTTGGGGTGCTGTTCCAGCACCTGCTGGTAGTAGGTCAATGCCTCGGCGTCCTTCTCCAGGTTCAGGTAGGTCTCGCCCAGTTGGTAGCGCGCATCGGCCGCATACCGTGAGTTCGGGTCCTTGTTCAGCAGTTCGCGCAACACGGCGAGCTTCTCGTCGAAGCGGCGTTCCAGGCCCAGGCAAACGCCCTTCTGGTACATGGCGTAGTCGCTGTCGGGCGAGCCGGCGCGGATGGCATCGTCGTACCACTTGATGGCCTGCGCCTCGTCCTTCATCACGAAGTAGGCGTCGCCGATCCGGAGCATGGCGTCGCTGCGCTGGCGGGCCTCCCCGCGTCCGGTGCCCACGAACCGGCGGAAGCTGGTGGTGGCCTCGCCGTACTGCTTCTGCTTGAAGTAGCAGTAGCCCTGGCTGTAGCCGGCCAGTTCGTACAGCTCCGTGCTGTAGGCCCCGGGGCTGTTGCGCAGGGCGTCGTAGGCCCGCATGGCGGCCTGGTACTCGCCCTGGGCGTAGAGGCTCTCGCCCTTCCAGTAGTGGCTGCGCGCGTTCACCTCCTTGTTCACCGGGTACTTGAGCGCACGCTCGAAGAACAGCGCGGCGTCCGCGTACTTGCGCCCCTCGTAAAGCTCTACCCCGCGGTCGAAGGCCAGCTTCTGGTAGGCCTCCTGCAGGCGCAGGTCCTTGTTGCGCACCTGGTCCAGGGCCTCCAGCGCATCCTCATAGTTGCGCGTCTTCAGGTACACGTTCAGCAGGAACTCGTAGGCCTCGTCGTGCCGGGGGGAATCGGGATACTCCTTCAGGTAGTTCCGCAGGGCCATGATGGCCTCGTGGTACGGGTCGAAGGAGAGCTCGTAGCTGAGCTTGGCGTAGTTGAAGAGCGCGTCCTCCGTCACCTTGGGGTCGATGCCCATGGCATAGGCCCGCTTGAAGGCGTTGCGCGCGTAGTTCTTCTCGTTCAGCTTCAGGTAGGCGTCGGCCATGTGGTAGGTGGCCACCTGCCCGAGGCTGTCGTCCTCGTTCGCCACCAGGTTGAACTGGTCGATGGACTCCTTGTACCCTCCGCTGCGGTAGTGCGCATAGCCCAGCATGTACCGGTCGTTGCGCTCCACCCCGCCGATCCGCTGGGCCGACTTCTGCAGGTAGGGCAATGCCTCGGCATACTCGCCGGATCGGTAGTGCGCCTCGCCCACCAGGCGGTTGATCTCGTGGATGCGACGCGCTCCCCGTGTCTCGTCCAGCAGGGGCCCCACCACTTCCTTCAGCTCGTCATACTTCCCCTGCAGGAAAAGGATCTCGGCGATGTAGAAGGGCACGACCCTTCCGAAGTTCGGGTCGTCGCGCAGCTTCTCGAAGCCGGATAGGGCGGTCGTGTAGTTGCCCCGTTCGTAGGCGATGTGCGCGGCGTAGTAGGTAGCCGGTGCGGCGTAGATGCCGGTGCCGTCCTTCACCTTGTCGAACTCTGCCAGGGCCTGGTCCTTGAGGTCCTGCTGGAAGAGCGCGTAGCCCTTCTTGAAGTGGAACTCCTCCCTGTCCTCGGTGTTCAGGCCAGGCTCATCCACCTGTGCCGCCCAGGCGAGGCAGTCGTCCCAGCGCTTTCGGGAGAAGTAGTACCGGAACAACTCCAGACGCACGGTGGCCACGTGCACGTCCTCCGGGTGCGCATCAATGAAGGCCAGCAGCCGGTAGGCCGCATCGTCGTTGAAGAGGCGGACGGCACAGAGCGCGGTGAGGAACTCGGCCTCCACGCGGGACGGATCGTGCGCGTCGCGGATGCGGGCCACCACCTGTTCCAGCTCCTGCCGGGCGGCGGTGTACTGCTCCTTGTCGAAGAGCTCCTTGGCGTGCACCAGGTCGGCATCGCGGTGCTCGAAGTGCGCCGGACGCTGGGCCGGCAGGGACAGGGAGCCGACCGGTCCGAGCAGGACCACGGCCAGCCAGTACCTGGCGGAGCGTGCGCGGGAAGGGCTCATGGAACGCTTCAAAGGTCCGGTGGTGCAGCGCGGGCGATCGGCTTGGGACGGCCCACTTATCCACGCGGGCCTGTTCAACTTCCGTGCCGTTCGCACCACGTTCCAACGGTCGTCCTTGGGCTGGAATTATGACCTTTGGGACCTTGGCCATGGACAACACGCCCATCATCGAGCTGCACGACGTACGCATCCGCCAGCAGGAGAACGTGGTGCTGGACCAGGTGGAGCTCACCGTGTACAAGGGCGAGTTCCTGTACCTGATCGGACGCACCGGCAGCGGCAAGAGCAGCCTGATGCGCACGCTGTACGGCGACCTGCCGCTCACCGAGGGCGAGGGGCACGTGGCGGGCTTCGACCTGCGCAAGCTGAAGCGCGGCCAGGTGCCGCTGCTGCGCCGGAAGATCGGGATCGTGTTCCAGGACTTCCAGCTGCTGCCCGACCGCAGCGTGGCGGACAACCTGCTGTTCGTGATGAAGGCCACCGGCTGGAAGGACCGCCAGGGCATGGAACGGCGCGTGGAGGAGGTGCTGGAGCGCGTGGTGCTGCCCAACAAGGGCTACAAGATGCCCCACGAACTATCGGGCGGCGAGCAGCAACGCGTGTCCATCGCCCGGGCCCTGATCAACGACCCGGAGCTGATGCTCTGCGACGAGCCCACCGGCAACCTGGACCCCGAGACCACCGAGGAGATCCTGGACCTGCTCTACACCATCAGCCAAAGCGGGCGCAGCGTGATCATGGCCACGCACGACTACACGCACATGAAGAAGCTGAACGCGCGGGTGGTCCGGTGCTCGGACGGCAGGCTGCTGGAGCTCAGCGCAGCAGCCGCAGGATAGCCTCGGCGTTCCGCCGGTTGTCGAAGCGTTCCTCCAAGACCGCCAACCGTTTCTCCAGGGTGGCCCCGTTGGCCGGCTTGCCCATGCAGGCCTGGATGGCCAGCCGCATCCTGGGCGCGTCCGACTGCACCCGGCAAAGCTCCTCGAGGCCCGTGCCCTCCACCATGGGCGGGTTGCACACCACATGCCGCCCGGTGAAGAGGCACAGCAGCAACTTCAGCTTGATGCCGGTGGCCTGGAAGGTGGGCAGCACGTTCACCTGGGCCTCGCGCACCAGGCGGTGGATCTCCTCCGTGCCAATGTTCTCGCGCAGTTCCACGTTGGGCACACGGGCCACATCGCGGCGCAGGTCGGCGCTGGCGTTGCTGCCGGCGATCACCAGCCTCACGTCCAGGCCATCGAACACCTCGTTCACCAGGAAGCGGGCGGCCTGGTCGTTCTCGGGCACGCTCAACGCCCCGTGGTACAGGGCGAAGTCGCCCAGCCCGTCGGGTACGTTCACGCGGCCGCAGCTGTGGAAGGCGGGCACATGGTGCACGTTCCGGAAGTGCTTCGCGAAGTAGGCGGCATCGGCAGGCGAGATGGCCAGCAGGTGGTCGGCCTCGCTGAGCACGGGCTCGTAGCGCTCCAGCTTGCGCGCCTCGCTGGCGAAATAGGCCCGCTTGAAGGTGCCGGTCTCGGCCTCGGCCAGCGCGGCATAATAGGTATGCTCCACGTTGTGCGTGCGCACCAGCCGCTGCCGCCCCACGAAGGCGGGATCGCCTAGGTGGTAGCAGGAATGCAGCCCCTCGAACAGGATCGGGTGGTCGTTCGTGGCCAGGCGGTCGCGCAATTCCTCGCTGCGGCGGCTCACCACCACGTAGGGCAGGCTGTTCAGCAGCAGGTGCTTGGATGTGCGCCGGGAGTAGTAGTGCACCGAGGCGCACAGGTGGTCCAGCTCCGGGGCGGGCTTACGGCCGTAGGCGAAGCAGTGCAGGTGCACCTGCGCACCGGCCTCGGCCAGGGCCTTCACCTTGTAGTACACGTCGATGACCCCGCCGTAGTCGGCCGGCCAGGGCACGTCGAAGCTCACGATATGCAGGTGGGTCTCAGCCAAGGCCTTCCAACAGCGCCTTCAACGCCGCTCGTTCGTCCGCCCCGTCCAGCGAAGCGGCCGCGAAAATAGCGTTTCGGCGCAAGGCCCCATGGCGGTCCGGTTCGGCCCGCAGGGCCTGCACGGCGGTCACGATCCGCTCCGGGGCCGGGTCGGGCAGCACCACCCCGGCGTCGAACCTCCGCACGATCGCCGCCACCTCGGGCAGGTCCGTGGCCAGCACGGGGATGCCCGCGTGCAGGTAGTCGAACAGCTTGTTGGGCAGGCTGTAGCGGTAGTTCAGGTTGCTGTCCTTGTCCAGGGTCAGGCCCAGGTCAGCACAGCGGGTGTGGCGCATCATGTCCACATAAGGCAGCCGCCCGATCAGGCGCACCCGGTCCTGCAAGCCATGGATACGCACGAGCTCCTCCAAGACCGGCCAGGCGTCACCACCACCGATCAGCAGCAGCAGGCAGCCGGGCAGGTCGCGCATGGCCAGCACGGCCTCCTCCCCACCCCGGTCCACGTTGATGCCCGAGCCCTGCAGCACCAGGATGAAGGCCTCCTCCGGCAGACCGAGCTCCGCCCGCGTGGGCATGGGGCCCAGGTCGCGCGGAACGGGGATGTTGCGCACCACCGCCACCTTCCCGTCCGGGGTGCGCAGCCGCGGGTAGCGCGCCTCGTAGGCCCGGGCGATGCTGTCGTTCACCGTGATCACCGAGCGCAGCCGGGGGAAGATCCACCGCTCGAACCCCAGCCAGATGCGCCGCACGAAAGGCCGCCTCACCAGCTCGGGCACCTCGGTGTAGAACTCGTGCGTGTCGTAGACCAGCTTCGCCCCCTTCAGCCGGGCGGCCAGGAAGCAGGCGGGCAGGGTGTCCAGGTCGTTGGCCACGATCAGCTGCACCCGGTGCACCAGCAGGTGCAGGAACAGCCTCACGTTGTAGGCCGCATAGAACAGTGCGCCTTTGCGGAACCACAGCCGGAAGCGCCGGGTGGCATAGCTCCGCTCCACCGGCGGGCTCTGGGGCAGCACCCGGCCGACCAGCTCCACCGCATGGCCCAGGTCCTCCAGTACCCCGCAGGTGCGGTCCACCCGGTTGTCGGTGGCCAGGTCGTTGGTCACGGCCACGATGGCGCGGCGGGTGGCGGGCATGGGGCAAAGTAACGCTGGGGGGGTCGTAAACTTGCCCGCAACGCCGCTATCCATGGAGCTTCTGCGCAACGCCGACCTGGCCCCGCTCACCACCTTCGGGGTGCCCGCGCGCGCCGAGGTGCTGGCCCGCTTTCGCGACGTGGACCAGCTGCGCAGCCTGCTGATGGCCCCGGAACTGGCCGGCATGCCCAGGATGGTGCTCGGAGGTGGCAGCAACGTGCTGTTCACGCGCGACTTCCCTGGTGCGGTGCTGGTGAACGAGGTGCCGGGCATCCGTGTGGTGAGCGAGGACGACCACCACGTATGGCTGCAGGCCGGTGCCGGCGAGGTGTGGCACACGCTGGTGCTGCATGCGGTGGATCAAGGCTGGGGCGGCCTGGAGAACCTGAGCCTGATCCCCGGCAAGGTGGGCGCGGCCCCCATGCAGAACATCGGCGCCTATGGCGTGGAGCTCAAGGACACCTTCGTGGAACTCGAGGCCCTGCGAGTCGCTGACGGCGAAGCGGTGACCTTCGGACGGGAAGGCTGTGCGTTCGGTTACCGCGAGAGCTTCTTCAAACGGGAAGGAAAGGATCGGTTCATCATCCTGAACGTGACCTTCCGCCTGGCGAAGGACCCCGAATTGAACACCAGCTACGGGGCCATTCGTGAGGTGCTTTTCGAGCGGGGCATCACGGATCCCGGGGTGAAGGAGGTGAGCGATGCGGTGATCGCCATCCGCCGCAGCAAGCTGCCGGACCCGAAGGAGCTGGGCAACGCGGGCAGTTTCTTCAAGAACCCCGTGGTGCCGGAGGCCGACTACCAACGCATCCGCCAGGCCCACCCGGACGTGGTGGCCTACCCGGCGGGGGACGGCCTCCGGAAACTGGCGGCCGGCTGGCTGATCGAACGCGCCGGCTGGAAAGGCCACCGTGGCAACGGCCATGGCGTCCATGCGGCACAGGCCCTGGTACTGGTGAACCACGGAGGGGCCCGAGGCGCCGACATCGAGGCACTGAGCCGACGGATCATGGACGACATCCGTGCACGCTTCGGCGTGGAACTGGAGCGTGAGGTGAACATCATCTAGGCCTTTCCGCTCGGTGATGGCGAAGTATCTTGGCGGGCATGAGCATGCCTAGGACATCTGCCTTCCTGGCCATGTTGGGCCTGATGATCGGGGTGGTCGGCTGCCGTAAGGAGGACCCCTCGTCTCCGGAAAACTCGGAGGGGCCTACTCCGCTTGCTCTGCACCTGCCTTCCTGGATGCTGGCCGACACGTTCTACATCCCCGTGGTCCAGGGCACCTCCCCACTCACGGTGGAGGGTGTGGCCCTTGGACGGGCTTTGTTCTACGAAACGGCCCTGTCCAACGATCAGACCATGTCCTGCGCCACCTGCCATGTGCAGGCCAACGCCTTCAGCGACCCCAGACAGTTCTCCGTGGGCACGGACGGAAGCCTGGGGCGCAGGAACGCACCGGCCATCATGAACCCGATCTACGACACGGCCTTCTTCTGGGACGGCCGAGCGCCCAGCTTGGAGCATCAGGCCTTCGGACCGGTGACCAACCCGGTGGAAATGGCCAATAGCTGGGCGGTGGTCGTGGACCGACTGGAACAGGACCCGACCTATCCCGGCATGTTCCAGGCGGCCTTCGGCACCCCGGACATCGACAGTGTCCGGATCGTACAGGCCATCGCACAGTTCGAGCGCACGCTGCTTTCCTTCGACTCGCGATTCGACCGATGGTACTATGGAGGGGACAGCACCCAATTGACCCAACAGGAGCAAAGGGGCTTCAACCTGTTCATGGGTGAGGCCCAATGCGCGGACTGCCACACCCCTCCCCTTTTCCACGATGTGTCCTTCCGCAACATCGGACTGCACGGCCAGCTGTCCGACCTCGGGGTGGAGGAGGTCACCGGGCTTATGGACGACCGCTGGCGGTTCAAGACCTCGACCTTGCGCAACATCGAAGTGACCGCCCCCTACATGCGTGACGGCCGGTTCACCACCCTGGAGGAGGTCGTGGACTTCTATGCGGACGATGTTGAGGTGAACATGCCCAACCTGGATCCGCACATGTTCCCATGGAGCCTGGGACAGATCGAACTGGACCCACAGGAACGCGCGGATCTGGTGGCCTTCATGAGGACCCTCACGGACGCTTCATTCCTGAGCGACCCGGACCTGGGTCCTCCTTTTTGAAACCGTAACATGACAGCTTCCCTCACCCGTTCCCGGGCGTTCCTCTTCCTACTCGCCGGTTGTGTTCTTGGCGGACCCACCATCGCCCAGGACGCCGCAAGGACCCCGCTGACCCTGAAGGAAGCTGTTCTTGAAGCGCACAGCACCTACGCCCCCGAACGCCTGAGCGCGCTGGCCTGGGTGCCTGGCACCAGTTCGTACGCCTGGGTCCAGGACAGCCTGTTGATGCTGGGCGGTCCCGGCAAGGTGGCCGACCGGTCCGTGACCAGCCTGGCCGCGATCAATGCCGGCTTGCCGGACAGCCTCCGGATGAAACGCTTCCCGCGCTTCGAATGGGACGATGATCGGCACCTCCACTTCTGGCAGCGCGGCATCCTGTTCGGCATGGACACGGAGACCGGCAAGGTGGAACGCCTGTTGCGTGTTTCGCCCGATGCGGCCAATGAGGACCTGCATGCCGCGAGCCGTCATGTGGCCTACACCGTGGACCAGGACCTGTACATCGCGCTGCCAGGCGATCGCCAGGTACAGGTGACCAAGGACGGCGGCAATGGGATCGTGAACGGTCAGGCCGTGCACCGGCAGGAATATGGCATCACGAAGGGCACGTTCTGGTCGCCCGACGGAAGCCGGCTCGCCTTCCACCGCATGGACGAATCCATGGTGACCCCCTATCGTCTGGAGGACATCGGCAGCAGTCCCAGCACCTTCGACGAGATCCGCTACCCCATGGCCGGGCAGACCAGCCATCAGGTCACGATCGGCGTGCATGATCTGAAGGCCGGCACCACCGTCTTCCTGCAGACCGGCGAGCCCGCGGACCAGTACCTCACGAACATCGCCTGGGGCCCCGATGGGGAGCGCTTGTACGTGGTGCATCTGGACCGGGCCACGGAGAACCTGCGGCTCGTGGAGTACGACGTGCGCACCGGCCGAGCGCTGCGCGAGCTTCTGACGGAACACAGTGCTGTGTACCTGGAGCCGGAGCATCCGATGCAGTTCCTGCCGGAAAAGCCCACGCAGTACCTCTGGTGGAGCGACCGTGACGGCTGGGACCACCTGTACCTCTACGACCTGAAGAAAGGGCTTGTGCGCCAGCTTACCCAGGGCTCCTGGTCGGTGACGGAAGTGCTCGGGTTCGACGAGAAGGGTGGCACCCTGTTCGTGGAAGGAACGGGAGAAGTGCTCAAGGACGACCCACACGGTGCCATGGAGCGGCACGTGTACGCCGTGGACCTCGCTTCAGGTGATCGGTCGAAGCTCACCGCTCAGCCGGGCAGCCACAGCGGAATCCTGAGCCCGGATGGTTCAATGCTGATCGACACCTGGAGCAGCCTGACCGTTCCCGGTCGCACCGAGCTGATCGGCCGTGAGGGTGAACTCATGAAAGTGCTGCAGGAAAGCCCGGACCCGCTGGCCGGCAGAACGACCGGCAGCATCGAGCTGCTCACCATTGCCGGGGAGGGCGGTGATCGACTGAACGCCCGGCTGATCAAACCCAGCGACTTCGACCCTGGAAGGAAATACCCGGTGCTGGTCTACCTGTACAACGGCCCGCATGTGCAGCTGGTGCGCAACGCACATTTGGGCGGTGCCGCCCTGTGGATGCTGCATGCAGCCGAACGCGGCTACCTCGTGTTCACCGTGGACGGCCATGGAAGTGCCGGACGCAGCCGGGATTTCGAGCAGACGATACACCGGCGATTGGGCACCGTGGAGGTGGCGGACCAGCTGCGCGGGGTGGAATACTTGAAGAGCCTGCCCTACGTGGATGGTGACCGGTTGGCCGTGCATGGCTGGAGCTTCGGCGGGTTCATGACCACCTCGCTGATGGTGAAGGCCCCCGGGACCTTCAAGGTGGGTGTGGCAGGCGGACCGGTCATGGACTGGCGTCTATACGAGGTGATGTACACCGAGCGCTACATGGACACACCGGAGGAGAACCCCGAAGGCTATGCCACCGCCGCCCTGCCGGACAAGTGCACGGCCCTGGAAGGCGAGCTGCTGTTGATCCACGGGCTGCAGGACGATGTGGTGCTGCCCGAGCACAGCTACCGCTTTCTGAAGGCCTGCGTGGACCAGGGGGAACAGTTGGAGTTCTTCGTGTACCCGGGCCATCCGCACAACGTGCGCGGCAAGGACCGTCTGCACCTGATGACCCAGGTGCTGGACCGGATCGACCGGAGCATCAAGCCCTAGCGGGCGATCATCAGGCGCCGGGCGCTCACGGTCGTGCCGGCGCGCACGCGCACCAGGTAGCCACCCGGGGCCAGGTCGCCGACCGGCAGGTCCACGGCCGTCCGGCCCGCCGGCAGGGTACCCGACCGATGGCCTCCGACGATCCTCCCTCCGAGGTCCAGCACCTCCAACTCCACCGGAGCGGCGGAGGCGAGGTCCATCCAGACCCTGACCTGTTCGTTGGCCGGATTGGGGAACAGGTCCAGCCCTGGAGCAGCGATGAACGGACGATCGATGCCGGTGCCTCCGTCCGCAGGTACCGCCCAGACAAGCGCCGTGCCGATGGCCAGGCGCGCCAATTGGTGGAAATAGGTCTGGTCGAAGTACTGGACCCGATCGTCCGGCGTGTGGTAGTAGGGGTTGCCGTCGTTGTCGAAGTCCTCGATCACCAGGATGGCCCCGAAGCCCTCGTTCCAGAATGAGGCGTGATCGCTGTAGGTGGCCCCCGGATCGTTCACGGCCAATGGCATGTTGATGCCATAGGTCGTGTTCACCATCAAGGCACTGTCCTTGATGGCCTGGGAGTTGGCGATGGGCCGGGTATGGATCCGGGCCAGTCCATCACCATCCCCATCCCAGGCGATGGCGTCCATGTTGATCACCGCAAGCACGGTATCATCGTTCGCCGCGGCCTGCGCCGCATAGTACGCACTGCCCACGAGCCCCTGCTCCTCCTCGTCCCAGAACGCCAGTACCAGGGTATTCTCGAAGTTCGTTCCGACGATCAACCGCGCCGCCTCCAGCAGGGCGGCGGTCCCACTCCCGTCGTCGTCCGCGGCGGGGGCGTTCACGAATCCTCCGGGCATGGCATCGTAATGGGCACAGAACACCACTTTCCTGCCGGGATGCACGGTGCCCGGGATGGTGACGAGCACGTTCTCTCCGGTGGCGCTCCAGCTCTGGACCTCCGGCTGGTGACCCAACCCGGCCAGACGCTGCTGCAACCATTGGGAGGCCACGCCGTTGCCCGGGTTCAGCTTGTGCCGGGAGAGGATGAGCTCACTGCCGTTCCCCACATCCACCGGCACCTCACCGCTGAGCTGTTCCGCATAGGACACCATGGAATCGATCCGGACCGAATCCAGCAGGTCGGCGATGGCAGGGACCTGGGCCCGCAGCGAGGCCGAGGCAAGGACCAGGAAGCCCAGGGCGGAATGACGCATCATTCCGGAAAGGTACGTCTCAGGCAGGATGGGGAACGTGGTCCAGGAACCCCTCGGGCTCCCCTGTCGGGGACACGTGCCATTTCGCCCGTGCACGGCGGGACAGGTGCCTGCCGCCGAACACCAGGACCAGCGTGACGGCCGAGGCGAAATTGACCCAGACGAACGAATTCACATAGGCCGGATCCATATCGTGCCAGGCCGGCAGCACCGGAAGGATGAAGAAGCAGCAGTTGCTGATGATCTGCATGATCAACAGCACGAGCCCGCTACGCGTCATGTTGTATGCCCAGGTCAGCAGTACGGTGAGGCTGGCCATGCTCAGGAGGAAGAAAGGCCACGGATATCCGTCCGGAACTCCTTCACCGAGCAGGAGCATGGGCAGGTACCACAGTCCCCAGAACAGCCCCACGACCAACGCACTGACGATGGCACTGTGCTTCCGTTGCAGCCGGGTGACGCAGCATTTGATCCAGGTGGTCTCCTCCACGATGGCGATGGACACGATGAACGGCAGGTTCAACAACAGGCCGTAGGCGGCATCCCCCGTTCCCCCGAAGAAGTTCGGCACCACCACGCCCGGCCAGGCCCGCAGGCCCAACAGGAACAAAGCGAGCATTCCCGTCATCGTGAACATGAACTTCCACGTGAAGGCAAAGGCATACCAGGCGGCCGGTACACGCCAATGGAAGAACGATGCGAACAAATGACGGATCCCCGCACGCCCTTCGATGAGCCATGTCACACCCAAGGAGGCGATCAGGGGACCGAACACCCGGAACCGGAACACCATGTGTGCCGTGGGATGCTCATCGATGGATCGACCATCCTGCAACAACGTGGCCACCAAGGCCACGATCCCGAATTGGAATAAAAGTGCTGTCGCGATCACGAACAGCACAGGTCTGCGTGCGACGATCGCTTTCATGGCCAGTGGGTCCCCAAAACTAAGGGGATCCCACTGGAAAGAACAAATCTTTGACGGATCCGAACGGGCGGTCAGCGGAGGTAAACGATCCGTTCGCCAGATCTCCGTCCATCGTTCGTGGTGAAGGTCACCAGGTAGGTGCCGACCGCTGGCAGACGCACATCCCATGAACGTTGTCCCTGCGCGGCCAGGCTTGCCACCAAGGCACCGCGCGCATCATGCACCGTGACCTGGTCGATCCGGGGATCCAGGTCCCGGATACGCAGGATCCCGTCCCTCACCGGGTTCGGGAAGAGGTGCACGCCCAATTCCCGGACATCGTCCACCCCCACGGACAGGTCCGTGAACTGCACCTCGCGCACCAGCACAGGAGAACCGTCAGCATCCTTGTACATGATCCGGAAACTATCGATCTCCGCACTGTTGAAGGCGAACATCTCCTCCATCCAGCGGGGCGGAGCGGATTGGTACCAGACCCTCGCCTCCACGCTCACCAGACCCGTGTAGCCGTTCATGGGCACGTGGTAATGCACGATGTCCGTTCCACTGCCTTCCACGCCCATGTCGTCCCGATTGAAATCGAGGTCGGTCACCGGCACACCCACGATCTGGGTCGTGTCATAGCTGATGTGGGAGGTGCTGAATCCCTCGGGGACCAGGCGGTTGTCCTTCAGGTGGCTGTCGGCACGTTCCAGCACGGTGGTCTTGTCCCCGTTCACATCGCCAATCACCATTTCATAGATCTGGACCTCATCCGGCGAGCGAATGACATCGTAGTGAGGCTCCCACTCGGCATCATGGCCCTCCACGGAATAGTCACTGCCCCAGCGCCCGCTCTTGAACAGCGTATCGCCCATCGCATCCAGCACGAGCAGTTCCACGAAGGCCCGGCGAGCCGGATACCCTGACGGGAACTTGTGCCCGGCCAGGTTCGTGAGGCGCACATCGATGAAGGCCGTATCCGCGGAGCGGTCGGCCATCTCGGCATCCAGCAGCAGGGAGTTCACCTGGAGCATGCGAAGGGTCCGGGCGATCGTACTGTCGAAATGGACACTGTCCGCGGTCAATGCCAACTGGGTCATGTTGTTCTTCAACAGCTCCAACATGAAGGAATTGGCTCCCGCAAAATGATGCAGGCCATAGGGAGAACGCCCTTGCAGGAACAGGTAGTTCGCACTGATCACGACCGCATCATCAATGCGGGGAACGTGACAGGCCTGGCAGCTCACGTTGTCATCGTACACGGAGTTCACCCACTCGTGGTAGGTGGCCTGCTCCACGAAGGTTCCTCCGGTCGAGTTGCCGTTCAGGTCCACCGTGCCGGTGATGAGCGTGTGACAGCTTGCGCAGAACTCCCCTTTGGACACATGTTCCCCATAGAGCGGCTCGAAACCCACGAAGGAGGTCATCGGTGCACCGAACAAGGGCTGAGGGTCGTTCGGACCGCCGTAGGGCCCATAGAGCACGTCGTTCGTATCGTAGCGCACCTCCCCGGAAAAGAAGAACCCAAGACTGTCCTGGGCTTGCATGTGGCATGCCACACAGGAGACCCCGTCCAGGGCCACCGGATCCGTCATCATCTCGGCGATGGAGTAATGACCTCCACCACTGAGGAACTTGTTGTGACGGCCCTGGGGAGCGTGGCACGAGGTGCACTTGTCCTCGAGGACGGCCTGATGCCCCGGGTTCACCTGCACTTCGTGGCTCACCTTGGCGCGCCAGAACGGGTCATGGGCCGAATTGGCCATCATCGTGGAGCGCCAATCATCGGTCACGTTCACGTCCACCCCATCCTCATCCACCATGGCAAAGCCCTGCACGTCGTGTCCATGACAACCGGCACAGGTCCCGCTGGCCATGAAATAGTTGTTGCTTCCGCCAGGCAGCCCATTCCCGCTGCCACGCATCAACTCCAGTTCCTCCGCCGTGTGGAACGCGTGCGCCTTGGGCAGCTTCCCGCTGGTCCAGGCAACGAAGAGGATGACTACACCGGCCAGCCCTGCCAACACAGCGGCTCGGGCCAGGGGACGTGAACGGGTCACAGGTATGCGCATGAACGATAGTGGATGGTGCCGCAAATTAGGGCGAAGCCGCCATCGCGACATGACGATCGGCAACCTGCTCTTGGAGGCTTGAACGTACGATGGGGCCTGCTGGTTCCCAGAAGACCTATCCGCCCCGCTGTGAGCCCTTGCGTACCGTGGTGGTCTTGGCCTTGGAGGCTCCACCCGGCTTGGGGGCACCCTTGCCTGCGGACTTGGCGGCAGACTTGGCCTTGGTCGCCTTCTCCCCATCGGGCTTCTTGGCGGCGGCCTTCTTCGCGGGCTTTTTCTCCTCCTTGGAGTCCTCCTCCTTCGCCTGCTCCGCCTCCTTTTCAGCGGCCTTCGCTTCCGCCAGGGCGCCGGACTTCACCAGCAGCTCGTACCAGCCGAACAACTTGCGCAGGTCGGAGGCGTAGATGCGTTCCCGGTCATGATCGGGGAGCACCTCCCCGAGCTTGGCATAGAGCGCCTCATCATCGGCCTTGCGGAGATCGAACCCCAACTTGCCGCCCTCCTGCTCGAAAAGCTTGCCCAGCACCTCGGTCAGCGGCACGTCGTCGCCCGTGGTGAACATGCTGATCTCCTCCAGGGAGCTCACGCGGACCGACGAATGCACCGGCAACCGCTTGCCGTCGGCCAGCGATTCAACGATCAGGGCCTGACGCCCCTGGGCCAGGATGCGATAAAGTCCGGAACGTCCGGCCACCGTGATGATCTTGCTCAGGTCCATGGATGGGCGCCGGGAATGGCCCGGCGGTGCCAAAGCTAACGATCACCAGGCACAGCGTTCGCCGGGGACCAACGCATCAACCTCCTTGATCGTGAGCAGCAGCACCGCACCGTCGGTGTCCTCCAAGGGGGTCACCTGCAGGGTGCCCTTCACTTCCGCCACCATGCCCTGCCCGGGATCGGCGCCCTGATCACGGAAGTCGCCTTCGATGCCCGCGGCCTCCGGGTCCAGACGCACGAGCAGGTCGCGACCGCTATGACACTCCCGGAAATGGGCCACACGGGGCTTGGGGTAGTAGAAGGTCCCGCGCAACGGAAGCACCCCGCCGGGAGCGAAGGTCCCATCCGCAGGCTGCAGGCTGTTCGTGGCAGGGTCCAGCAGCGTGGTGCCGGCCAGGTCGTACTTGATCAGCGAACCGCCCGGTTGCGGTGCGAAATAAAGGGTCCGATCGCCAGCACCGAGTTCCACCACCACCCGACCCGGTGCATCATGCGACCAGCGGCCCCATTCCACGAAGCGGTTGGCCTCGACCGGCTTGCCCACATAGGTGCTTTGAAGCAAACAGGCCCCACTTGGCCATAGCTGCAGTTCGGTGGCGATGCCGGAGCAATCCGCACAGGGAAGCGTACCTGCATAGCGGCCAGGCGCGGCCCGTACCACCTGGGCCTGCGGCTCCATGGACCCATCGACCTGGGAAGCCGGTCCGTTCTCCCCACAGGAGGCGAGCAGGAACGACAAGAGGAGCAGGAAAGGAACGAGGGCACGATGCATGGTCGGAAGTATTGCCCGGCAAAGATGCGTTCTCCCCTACGTCCGAAGGAACGATCTTCGCGGCCGATGGCTTTTCGCCTGCTGCACACCGACCCCAAAAGCCACGCCCGTGCCGGGGAACTGGACACCGGTCACGGCACCGTGCCCACGCCCCTGTTCATGCCCGTGGGCACCCTGGGCGCGGTGAAGACCGTGCATCCCCGGGAACTGCGCGACGACCTGGACGCGCCGGTGATGCTGAGCAACACCTACCACCTGTACCTGCGCCCAGGGACCGCCGTGATCGAGGCGGCGGGCGGGCTGCACCGCTTCAACGGCTGGGACCGGCCCATGCTCACGGACAGCGGCGGCTTCCAGGTGCATTCGCTCAGCGACATCCGCAAGATCACCGAGGAGGGCGTCCAATTCCGCAGCCACATCGACGGCAGCGCCCACCTGTTCACCCCGGAGTCGGTGATGGACCTGCAACGCGCCATCGGGGCGGACATCATGATGGCCTTCGATGAGTGCACCCCCTGGCCCTGCGAACGCGACTACGCCGAACGCAGCATGCACCTGACCCACCGCTGGCTGGACCGCTGCATCACCCGCTTCGGGGAGACCGACCCGAGGCACGGGTACGACCAGCTGCTGTTCCCCATCGTGCAGGGCAGCACCTTTCCCGAGCTTCGCCAGCGTTCGGCCGAGTTCGTCGCGCAGCGGGACATGCCCGGCTACGGCATCGGCGGGCTGAGCGTGGGCGAGCCCGAGGAGGAGATGTACGCCATGGCCGGGCTGGTATGCGGCATCCTGCCCAAGGACCGGCCGCGCTACCTCATGGGCGTGGGCACCCCGTGGAACCTGCTGGAGAACATCGCCCTGGGCGTGGACATGTTCGATTGCGTGATGCCCACCCGCAACGGCCGCAACGGCATGCTCTTCACCCGGCAGGGCATCGTGCACATCAAGAACCGCAAGTGGGCGGACGACCACGGACCGCTGGACCCCGATGGGCACAGCTGGGTGGACACCGCCTATTCCCGGGCCTTCGTACGCCACCTCTTTGCCAGCGGCGAGCACCTGGCCCTGCAGGTGGCCAGCCTGCACAACCTGGGCTTCTATCTTGCGTTGATGCGGGAGGCCCGCCAGCGCATCCTGGATGGCACCTATACCAGCTGGAAGAACGAGCTGGTTCCCCGCCTGCGTCAGCGCCTGTGAAGCCATGCTGAAACGCCTGGACCGGTACATCATCCGCCAGTTCCTGGGGACGTTCCTGTTCATCCTGCTGGCGATCATGGCCATCGCCGTGGTGTTCGACATCAGCGAGAAGACCCAGGACTTCGCGAACACGAAGGCGACGCTGGGTGAGATCGTGGTGGACTACTACGTGAACTTCGTGCTGTTCTACGCGAACCTGTTCAGCGGGCTGTTCATCTTCCTGGCGGTGCTGATCTTCACCAGCCGGCTGGCGCACCGCAGCGAGGTGATCGCCATCCTGAGCAGCGGGGTGAGCTTCGGCAGGTTCTCGCGCCCCTACTTCCTGGTGGCCACCCTGCTCACCGGACTTTCCCTGTGGGTGGGCCACTTCCTGCTGCCGGATGCCAACAAGGTGCGGCTCGCCTTCGAGGAGGCCTACGTGCGCGTGCCCTTCCGCGTGCAGGACCGGCACCTCCACCGCGAGATCGCACCGGGTGCCATCGCCTACTGCGAGAGCTACGCCGTGGACCAGCGAACGGCCTTCCGCTTCAGCCTGGAGCAATGGGACGGTACCGAACTGCGCAAGAAGCTGCTCAGCGACCGTGCGGTCTTCGACACGACCACCGGGCATTGGACCGTCTTCGACTACACCCTGCGCACCTTCGAGCCCGAAGGGGAACGCATCCACAAGGGTGCCCGGCTGGACACGGCCATCGCCCTGGTGCCGGGCGACCTGGGCCGGCGCAACGAGGTGACCAGCGCCATGCGCACGCCCGAGCTGGACCGGTTCATCGAGGAGGAAACGGCCCGTGGCAGCAACACGAAGGTCTTCGCGCTGATCGAACGCCACCAGCGCACCTCCTACCCCTTCGCCAGCTACGTGTTCACGCTGATCGGGCTCAGCATCGCCAGCCGGAAGGTGCGCGGTGGCACGGGGGTGCACATCGCGCTCGGCGTGCTCCTGATCCTGCTGTACATCTTCGCCATGAAGATCACCACGGTGGCGGCCACCAACGCCGGTCTGGCACCGTTGATCGCCGTGTGGATACCCAACATCATCTTCGGCCTGGTGGGGCTGGCCATCTACCGCACCGCCCCGAAATGAGCTCCCTGGCCGATCGCCTCCTGCAGCTGCTGGAAGGTTTGGATGCCCGACAGCTCGCCGTTCCTGACGGAGTGGACGTGCTGGATCCCTTTCACGGCCCGGATGCCGGCGAGGTGCAGCGCATCGTGCGCACCTTTCATACGAAGTACTACGCCGACGACCGCCACCGCCGGTTGATGCTCGGGATCAACCCCGGGCGTCTGGGGGCCGGTTCCACCGGGCTACCGTTCACGGACACGAAACGCTGCGAGGCGGACCTCGGAATACCGGTCGAAGGCTTCCGGACCCATGAACCCTCCAGCGACTTCTTCTACCGGGTGGTGCGAGCCGCGGGCGGTGCCGGGGCGTTCTACTGCCGGGTCTACGTGCACGCCATCTGCCCCTTCGGCTTCACCCGCATCGGCCCCACGGGCCGTCCGGTGAACCTGAACTACTACGACGACAAGGACCTTCAAGGCGGCATCACCCCGTTCGTGCATCGCTGGCTGAAGGCCTTGGTGGCCACCGGCATGCGCACCGATCGGGTGTTTTGCGTGGGCACCGGCAAGAACCTGGCCTACCTGGAGAAGCTGAACGCGGAGCTCGGCCTATTTGGGAACATCGTTCCCCTGGAACACCCCCGATACGTGATGCAGTACAAGGCCAGGATGCTCGACCACTACGTGGACAAGTACCTGGACGCGATCGGCGGGGACTGACCTACAGGGGCCTGCGGAAGAGGTAGCGGGTCATGTAGATGCCCGTACCCCCCTTGTTCTCGGCGGGGCTCTGCACCCCGGTGGTCACCGTGTACAGCTCCCAGCCCTGCGAGGTGTAGTCGTCGATGGTCTGAACGATCAGCCGGTCGTTGTTGGCGATGTTCTTGAAGTTGATCCCCGTGAGGCTGTAGAAGTTCAGGAGGTCCTTGCCGATCTCCTGTTCGGCATCGTCGCTGATGATGATGCGCGAACGGCCGATGCCCCCGGGCACCACGCTCTCGATGGTGGAGAACTGACGCCAGGCAAAGGCCGTGGTCTGGGGTTCCGGGCGGAAGCTCCAGGTGACTGCGATCAAGGCACCGGCCAGCAGGCCGATGAGCAGGGTGCGGAGGTCGATCTTCATGGTGGCAGGTCCTATCTTGGTTCCGACAAATATCCCAAAACCCCTGCCAAACCCACACCTCATGTTGCGTCGCACCCTTTCCCTGCTCGTTCTCATGGCCCCCCTGATGCTCCTGGGCCAGACCGTCGTGGACCTTTCCAACGTGGTGGTCAAGGACGGGGACCAGGAGCACACCGGTCAGGACCAGAGCATCGCCCTGCGGGGTGACGAAGGCTCCGAGAACACCGTGCTGTACGTCGACCAGGACCTGACGCTGAAGGTGCATTTCAAGGTGAGCACCCACAACGTGCGTCGCAGCAGCCTGAAGGACAGTGCGGTGAACCTGATCATGACCCTGAACATGGAGGCCGGCAAGAAGAAGGACAAGCGGCGCACGGAGAAGATCTTCTACATGGACGATGCGCGAACCTCCACCTTCAAGGAGCGTTTCCTCATCAAGCAGGGCATCAACAACCGGATCATCGACGTGTCGTTCGACGCCAAGATCAAGTGAACACCGACGTGCATGGGGGTAGAGCGGCTCTTCGACATACCGGGGCACCAACTGGAGCGGTACCCCCAGGAGGTGGCGATCGCCACCAAGGAGAACGGGACCTGGCGGTCCTATTCCACGCATGAACTGATCGACACGGCGGAGCGCCTCGCGCTGGGCCTGATGGCCCTGGGCGTGGGTCCCGGCGACCGCGTCGCGATCGCCTCGGGAAACCGCAGCGAATGGTGCCTGGTGGACCAGGCCGTGCTGCGCATCGGGGCCATCGGTGTGCCCATCTACCCGACCAGCAGTGCGGAGGACTACGCCTATGTACTGGAGCATTCCGGGTCGAAGGTGCTCTTCGCAGCGAACGAGGAGATCCACGCCAAAGGCGACCAGGCCCGGGCCTCATGCCCTGCCCTGGAACACCTCTTCACCTTCGACCGGGTGGAGGGCGCCCGGCATTGGAGCGATGTGCCGGAAATGGGACGCGAAGAGGACCGGCCCACCCTGAAGGGCTACCAGGACCAGGTGGAACGCGGGGACCTGGCCACCATCATCTACACCAGCGGCACCACCGGCAGGCCCAAAGGCGTGATGCTGACGCATGACAACATCCTCAGCAACGTGGTGGGCAGCATGACACGCTTCCCGGTCGACGCCAATGCCCGCTGCATCAGCTTCCTTCCGCTCTCGCACATCTACGAGCGCATGCTCATGTACCTGTACCTGTACGCGGGCGTGAGCATCCACTTCCAGGAATCACTGGACGATCTGGGCGACCGCATCCGCGAGGTGGAGCCCGACGTCTTCACGGCCGTGCCCCGCCTGCTCGAAAAGATCTACGACCGCATCGTGGGCAAGGGCGAGGAGCTCACCGGCATCAAGCGGAAGCTCTTCTTCTGGGCGCTGGACCTGGGCCACCGGTACGAAACGCATGGCCGAAGTCCGTGGTACGACCTGCAGTTGAAACTGGCCCGCAAGCTCATCTTCAGCAAGTGGCAGGCAGCCCTGGGTGGCAAGGTGCGCATCGTGGCCAGCGGAAGCGCGGCCCTGCAACCTCGGCTTGCGAGGGTGTTCACCGCGGCCGGCATCCCGGTCATGGAAGGCTATGGGCTCACCGAGACCTCGCCCGTGGTGTCGGTGAACGACCTGCGCCAGGACAACTTCCGCATCGGCACGGTGGGCCGACCCATCCCCGGCGTGCAGGTGCGCATCGCAGAGGATGGAGAGATCCTGATCAAGGGCCCCAACGTGATGCAGGGTTACTACAAGCGTCCTGAACTGACGGCCGAAGTGATGGACACCGAGGGATGGTTCCACACCGGGGACATCGGCGAGATCACCGCGGAGGGTTTCCTGCGCATCACCGATCGCAAGAAGGAGATCTTCAAGACCTCCGGTGGCAAGTACGTGGCGCCACAGGTCCTGGAGAACAAGCTCAAGATGTCGCGCTTCATCGAGCAGGTGATGGTGATCGGCGAGAACCGCAAGTTCCCCGGGGCGCTCATCGTACCCAGCTTCGCCTTCCTCAAGGACTACTGCAAGTTGAAGGGCATTCCCTACGAAGGACAGGACCAAGTCATCAACGAGCAGCGCATCATCGACCGGATCCAGCGCGAGGTGGACGCGGCCAACGAAGGTCTGGGACAATGGGAACGCGTGAAGCGCTTCGCCCTACTGCCCTCGGAATGGTCCATTGACGGGGGCGAATTGACCCCCACGTTGAAGCTGCGGCGCAAGCCCATCCTGAACAAGTATGCCGAGGCGGTGGAGCACATCTACCGCGGGACCTGAGCAGGCGTTCCTTAACGTTAGCTTTACACCGACCAATGCAAGGGACCATGATCAGGACCTGTCTGCTTTTCTGTGCCCTGGCCGTTGCGCTCTGGGGATGCCGCAAGGAACCCGGTGAGGGTGGTTTGGCCGAGATCCGTGGATCGGTCTATGTGGTGGAATACGACGACAACACCGGCCAACCCACCGGCGACGAGTACTTCGCCCCGGAGGCCCGGGTGTACATCGTGTACGGCGATCACGACTTTCATGACGATGACGTCCGGACCGGTCCCGACGGGCTGTTCGTCTTCTCCTGGCTGCGCAAGGGTGACTATACGGTATTCACCTACTCCGAATGCCCGACCTGCCCTTCCGGAACGGAACAGGTCTCCCGGCAGGTCACCATCGACAAGCGGAAAGAGGTGATCACGGTGCCCACCCTGGTGATCGAGGAGTGGCGGTGATGCGTCACTTGCTGCCTTTGCTGGCATTGCTCTGCGTTCTCGATCTCTTCGGGCAGGGTGAACCCATGCGGCGACCCGCCACCAGCACCGAGTATTGGATGAGCGCCGGCGTGGAGGTGAAACCCTTCCGGAAGCCCAGCGGCCGCATCTTCGAGAAGCGCTTCTTCCGGAAGTTCCGCAGCTATGTGGAACTGGGATACCGCAGCCAGGAGAACATCACGGACAGCAGATTGCTGTACACCACCATCGGCGGCCGATACCGCGAGAACAAGCACCTGGCCTTCGGGCTGGACTACCGGTACAATTGGCGTGATCGGTCCTCCCGCAACACCGGACGGATCGATGGTCAGGTGACCTTGAGCGAGGAGTTCGGCGATCTCGAAGCGGCCTACCGGATCAATTACCAGCACGAGTTCACGGAGATCGACGAACTCCGGTCCGTGATCAGGAACAGGGTGCAGGTCGAGTACAATGCCCCGAAATTCCCTCTGGACCCCGTGGCCAGCGTGGAGGTCTTCAATGCGCTGGACCCACAGGTGAAGGGGGTGATCGGCATGCGCTACACCCTCTCGGTGAAGTTCGACCTGGGCAAGGACCACGACTTCGAAGTGGGCATCCGGCACGATCGGGAACAAGGCATCCCCGACCCGCGTTATCGCTACATCTTCCTGGTGGCCTACGAACACACCTTGCGATGGGACTGAGGAGCCCCTTCCTCCGCTGGATCCTGTTCGGTCTGGTGGTGCTGGTGGCCGTGCTCATCGGGTACCGCATCATCGATTCAGGCAGAAAGCTGCCGGTGTACGGTCCCGGGCAGTTGGATCCCCGGCTGGTGGACCCCGCCGTGCGCGCGGCCAAAGGCCCCCATCACATCCAGGATTTCCGCCTGGTGGACCAGCAGGGCGACACACTGACCCTGGCCGATGTGGAAGGCCGGATCCTCGTGGCCGACTTCTTCTTCACCACCTGCCCCACCATCTGTCCGAAGATGACCACCCAGATGACGCGCGTGCAGGAGGCCTTCCGCGACGAGCCTTTGCTGGCGATCCTCTCCCACTCGGTGACCCCGGAGATCGACTCCGTGGCCACCCTGGCCGCTTATGGCGAACTGCACGGGGTGGACCCGGACCGCTGGCATCTGCTGACCGGCGACCGGGCACAGATCTATGCCCTGGCCAGACGATCCTACTTCGCCGCACTGGACGAGGGCGATGGCGGTCCGGACGACTTCGTGCACACGGAGAACTTCGTGCTGGTGGATCCGCAACACAGGATCCGGGGTTACTACGACGGCACCTCCACCGCCGATGTGGACCGCCTGATCGACGACATCCGGCGCCTTTTGCGGGAGGTGCACGAGGGCTGAGCCCCCCTACCTTTGCCGCATGCGCCAGTGGCTGGACCGGTACTACGGAAGTCTCCGCAAGGTGAAGCTGAACTACGTGCTGCTGAACCTGGCGAACGCCCGGCGATTGCGGCATACGCAGGCCATGCTGCGCAGGCATGGGATCAAGCGTTCGGCGCTGCTTCCCTTGGGCAGCGCGCAGATGCCCAAGGAGCCCGGCGACATCCCCTGGCTGGATCGTCCGGGGGCCATTGAAGCCCTGGCGGCCGACCCGCGGGTGCAGGCCCTGCCTCCGGCCTTGCGCGAGGCGGTGATGGCCTGGCCGGAAAAGGGCTACCTGATACTGCGCGGCTGTTTCTCGACGGAGGAGGTCGCTGCCATCAACGCGGAAGTGGACCGATTGATCGATCGGAAGGAGGTCGACTTCAACTTCACCGGACGCAAGATCATGTTCGCCTTCCGCCACAGCGACCTGTTGCGTAACGTGGTCTCCGACCGTCGCATCCTGGACGTCCTGGACCTGCTGCTGGGCCGGCGCATGCGCCCCTTCCAGAGCATCAACTTCCTGACCGGGAGCGAGCAGGCCGCCCACTCGGATTCGATCCACATGACCACCTACCCGCGCGGCTACCTGACCGCCGCCTGGGTGGCCCTGGAGCCGATGTCACCGGACAACGGCACGCTGGTCTACTATCCCGGCAGTCACAAGCTGCCCTACATGCTCTACGACCGCTACGACCACGGCGGAACCCGATACACCATCGGCAATGAGGCCTATGCGCGGTACGAGAAGGCGGTCGCGGATGCCATCCGGGAGCATGACCTGCGCCCTCAGGAATTCATCGCACGGCCGGGCGATGTGCTGATCTGGCACGCCAACCTGTTGCACGGTGGCAAGCCCATGGCCACACCGAACGCCTCGCGGAAGAGCATGGCCGTCCACTACTTCGCCGAGGACGTGGTGTGCTACCACGAGCTGACCCAACGCGCAGCGTGGATCGACCCGGACGACGGGCTCCGGTCATGAACGTGCTTTCGGTGGACCGCCTGGCGAAGGCCTTCGGGCCCCGCACCCTGTTCGAGGACGTCTCCTTCGGTGCAGCGGCAGGCCAGAAGATCGCCATCGTGGGCCGGAACGGCAGCGGCAAGAGCACCCTGCTGAAGTGCATCGCGGGCGTGGAGCAGCCCGATGCCGGTACGATCACCTTCAATCGGGGCATCCGCGTGGGCTACCTGGACCAGGACGTGGCCATGACCAGCGACCGGACGCTCGTGGACGAGATGCTGGACCAGGACGACGACCGCTCGGTGGCCATCCGCGCCTACGAACATGCCCTGGCCGGTGGTACAGGTCCGGCACTGGAGAAGGCCCTCGCGCGCATGGAGGAACTGAAGGCCTGGGACCACGAGGCACGCATCAAGGGTCTCCTGTCGCAGTTCGGGCTCACCGACCTGGAGGTGCCCGTGAACAGGCTCTCAGGCGGTCAGCAGAAGCGGCTGGCCTTGGCCAAAGTGCTGCTGGACCGACCCGATGTCCTGATCCTGGACGAGCCCACCAACCACCTGGACGTGGCCATGATCGAGCAGTTGGAGGGTGAACTGGCCGTGCCCGGTCTCACCCTGCTGCTGGTGACCCACGACCGTTATTTCCTGGACAACGTCTGCGATGAACTGATCGAGATCGAGCGGGGCGGTGCCCAACGCTTCCGGGGCAGTTACAGCTACTACGTGGAGAAGAAGGCCCTCGCTGACGCCGTGGCCGAGGCCACCCAGCAGCGTCTGCAGGGGCTGATGCGCCGCGAGCTGGCGTGGATGCGCCGCATGCCTCGAGCGCGGGGCACCAAGAGCCGGAGCAGGGTGGCCGCCTTCCATGACCTGGAAGAAGCCGCCGGAAAAAGGGCGCAAAAGGACGAGCTTTCCCTTTCGGTGAACGTGACCCGGCTGGGGGGCAAGGTGATCGAGGTGCGGAACCTGCACAAGGCCTTCGGCGACCGGGTGATCGTGGACCGCTTCAGCTATTCGTTCAAGCGTGGCGACCGCATCGGGCTCGTGGGACCGAACGGTGTCGGAAAGAGCACCTTCATCGAACTCATCACCGGGGCCATGCCCCCGGACAAGGGCAAGGTCACCATCGGCGACACCGTGGTGCTCGGCCATTACGACCAGCAGGGTGCGCAGTGGCCGGAGGAAAAGCGGGTGATCGAGGTGGTGCGAGAGATCGCGGAAGTGATCCCCTTGAACAAGGGCCGTGAGCTCACCGCCGCCCAGTTGTTGGAGCGCTTCCTCTTCGACCGCGACAAGCAATGGGACCCGGTGGGCGTGCTCAGCGGTGGGGAACGGCGGAGGCTCTACCTGTGCACGGTGCTCATGGCCAATCCCAATGTCCTGGTGCTGGACGAGCCCACCAACGACCTCGACATCCCCTCCCTTTCCGCACTCGAGGATTTCCTCCTGGACCTGGACGCCTGCATCCTTGTGGTGAGCCACGACAGGCACTTCATGGACCGCGTCTGCGACCGCCTGCTCGTGTTCGAAGGCAAGGGCGCCGTGCGGGAGAGCGTGGGCAGCTATTCGGACTATCGGGAGGCCTTGCAGGCGGAGCAACGAAAGCCGGCACCTGCGACCCGCCAAGCACCGGTCGGACCGACCGCCTCCAAGCCCCGTCCAAGGAAGATCACCTACGCGGAACGGCTGGAACTGGAGCGGCTGGAACTGGAGCTGCCCGACCTGGAAGCACAGCGTGACAGCCTGACGGCCTCCCTCGGTGAAGCCGACCTCGGGCACGAGGAACTGGCACGCCGGTCGCTGGAACTGCAGGACCTGTTGCGCAGGATCGATACGATGAGCGACCGCTGGCTCGAACTCTCGGAAAAGGCCGAGGCCTCCGCCTGATCAGAACTTGGCGCAGGGCACCACCCGGCGCTTGCTCATCGCCTTCTTCTTGCGCCTGTCCGCCAGCTCGTAGACGAGCGACACCTCGTGGGAACCGGCCGTATAGCCGGCAAGCCGTGAGATGGTGAGGTCGTAACTGTAGCCGATGCGCAGGTCGTTCACCATCACCCCCGCCAGGATGGCGATGGCGTCGTTGTTCTGGTAGCCGGGCTGATAGGCCTTCAGCAGCGGCAACCCGCGGTACCACAGGCCGGCGAAGAACGGTTCGCGTTCGTAGTAGGCGCCCAGGTCCAGCTGGTCGTACTTCTCCTGCGCCCGGTAGTTGAAGGCCGCCACCACGCTCTGCGGATGGTCCTTGATCACCGCGGTACGGATGTTGAAGCGATATCCGCCATGCATGCTGAACTTCCGGGGAAGGCGGCTCTCGCCCGACAGCAGCGACTGGTTCGGTTCGTTCAGGTGGTCCAGTGCCATGCCCAGCCACATCCGCGGGGTGAAGAAGAGCACTCCCGTTCCCATGTTCGTATAGTTCACGGAACGGCCGTCCAGGTTCTCATAGGTCGCCACATCACCGCCCCGCACCAGTTGATCGCCGAACACCAGCCTGGAATAATCCACGGCATGCGACACCCAGCCAATTTGTAGCGCCGGGCGTATGAACACCTTGCGCTTCAGTTCGATCTCATAGGCATACTGACCGGTGACGCTGGTATAGCGCAAGGCTCCCGAGCCGGCCCGGTCGTGCATCATGATCAGCCCCACCCCGCTGTTCAGGTCGCTCAGGTAGTGATCGAAGGCGAAGTTGTAGGTAACGAAGGAGCCGGGGATCGATGGCCATTGGTCCCGATAGATCGCCCCGAAGCGGGTCTGCAGGGTGGTGCCCGCGAATGCCGGGTTCAGGTAGGTCGGCGTCGCATAGAACTGCGTGAAGTGCGCGTCCTGGGCGGACATCACACCTGCCGGCAGGAGGGCTGAGCAAAGGGCTATGTGCCTAGCGATCCTCATGCCGTGTCAAACCCTGGTCCTCGCCGCTGCCAAGAACGATGTCGTGGCTGATCTCCAGCAGTCCGCTCGCCGCAGGGACCTGCAGCTCCTCCGCATGGTCCGGAAAACCGGGTGCCTCCACCGAAAGCGCGAACCGCCCGCCGGGCTCCAGCACCATCAGGAACCGGCCCGTGCGTTGGTCCGTGTTATAGATGCCGACCAGCTCCTCCCCGGCAGGGTCCATGACCAGCACCCGTGCACGTATCGGCCGCTCCAGGCCATCCGTGACCAGTCCGTGGACCACCACCTTCCGCAGCTGGCTGCTCGGGAACACGACCTCGTAGATGTCCTGGCCGCCCAGGCCGCCGGGACGCTCTGAGGAGAAGTAGCCGGTGGTGCCGTCAGCCGACAGGGTGAAGAAGATGTCATCGTTCACCGTGTTCAAGGGATAGCCCAGGTTCTCCGGGTCGCTCCACCCGTTCATGTCCCCGTCCAGCAGGGTGGTCCGGAACACATCGTAGCCACCCATGGTGTTGTGGCCGTTGCTGCTGAAGAACAAGGTGACACCATCGCTATGGATGAACGGGGCATCCTCGTCGTGCGGCGTGTTCACCACGGGACCCAGGTTCAGGGGCAGGCTCCAACTTCCATCAGGCAACTGACGGATGCGATAGATGTCCCTTCCACCGTACCCTCCCGGACGATCGCTGGTGAAGTAGATCTCGTTCCCTTCAGGAGCAATGCTGGCGCTCGGTTCATGATGTTCGGTATTGATCCTGTCGGTCATCCGCTCCAAGGGGCCCCATCCGCTCTGCTCGTTCATCCGGGTCATCCAGAGGTCGCCACTGACGAGGTCGTCCGAGGTCCGGTATACGATCATGCCGCGACCATCGGGTGAAAGCCCCACGGTGGCGTCCTGGAGCCCGGAGTTGATCGGTGGTCCCACGTTCGTGGCCTCGGACCAGGCGCCTTCGCCTTGCTTCACGCTCCGGTACACGTCCTCCAGGTACTGGCCCGTGGCGTCCTTCCGGGAACCGGTCGTTCCTTCCCTGCGCGAGGTGAAGTACAGTTCACGGCCATCGGCGGTGACCAACGGACAGTAGTCATGTGCGGATGAATTCACGCCGGGCCCCAGGGCACGGATCTGCAGGTCCATCGGATCCCGCTCCAGCAATCGGGCGGTCCGGCACATCGTGATACGGCGCTCCACCTCGGGATCGTCCACCAGTCGGTAATGCAGGTCCTTGTACTGCTGCAGCAGGGTCACGGCCTCATCGAAGCGTTCCTCCCGGTGCAAGGCCAGGGCGAGCTGGTAGTGCGCCTCCGTATGTCCCTCGGCCACGCAGCGCTCGAACAAGGGGATCGCACGGCCTCGTTGTCCACTGGTCCCTGCCAGACAAAGGCCCAGTTCATACCGCACCTCCGTGAACTCCGGATCGACCGGCAACAGGAGCTGATAGATCTTCGCGGCTTCCTGGTACTCCCCGTTGGAGAGCAGCACCTTGGCCTCGTCAAGCATGCGGTTGTGCATGCGCTTGTAGCCCGTCTGGGCATGGGCCGTCACTGTGGCCAGGCACAGGACGATGGTGAGCGATCGGATCGTGAGGTCCATGCGGTCAACGTAATAGGGTGACATCACCGCTGAGCACCTCCTCACGGCCGTCACTGAATTTGGCGTAGGCTTTCCAGGCGTACACGTCCTGCTTGGCCGGGCTGCCTCGGTAGAAGCCGTCCCAGCCCTTGGTCACGTCGTTCGTCTCGAACACGAGCTCACCCCAGCGGTTGAACACCTGCAGCCGGTATTTCTCCACCCCTTGGTACACGGGGAAGAAGTGGTCGTTGGTGAACCCGTTGGGATCATAGGTCCCATCTGTCGGACCACTGCTGCCCGGCGTGAACGCGTTCGGGAACCGGATGTCTCCCGAAGCCTCCCCGATCACCGCGCTCTCAAGCAGGAACGTGTCCGGGCAGTTCCAGGCGTTGTTGGCCACCAGCATCACGTCGAAGGTGCCTGCCGACTGGTAGTAATGCACCGGATTGAACTCGGCGCTCGTGGTACCGTCGCCGAAGTCCCATTGGAAATCGGTGGCGTTGCCGCTCAGGTTGTAGGTGAACACCGGCTGGCTTGGGACCACCACCTGCGTGGGTTGGAGCACGAAGTACGCAGTGGCGTTCGGGTGTACGATGACGGAATCCACCTGCACGTAGGTGTTCGCCGACCCTCCCAGACCGAAGGCCGTGAGCGTCACCGTATAGGTGCCGGGCACCGTGTACGTGTGGATCGGATCCGTGGCGCTGGACGTGGAGCCATCACCGAAGTTCCATTGGAAGTTCGTGGCCTGCACGGAGGTGTTCGTGAACTGTACCGTCAGGGGCGCACATCCCTGCCCCCCTCCTTGGAAGCTCGCCGTGGGAGGTGGTGGCAGGATCTCCACCAACTGCATGGCCGTGTCCGAGCACATGGTGCCTGAAACGATCAGTGATATGGTGAAGGTTCCCCAGGTCCCGTAATCGTGATCGGCCGGGTCCTGGGCTGAACTGGACGTACCATCGCCCAGGTCCCAGCTGTAGTTCCAATTCCCAGGCCCGCTCAGGTTGTTGAAGGAAACGGTGCTCGCGGGATACTGCTGCGTGAACGGGGTGGCCTGAAAACCGGCGACCGGCACCGGATGCACCACGATGGGCTGGTCCAAGGTGTCCGTACATCCGAAGGCCGATGTGGTGATCAGGGTGACCGTGTACTGCTGGTCGTTGGTGGTGTTGTTCAAGTAGGTATAGCTCGGGCTGGGTCCCACCAGCAGGGTGCCGTCGCCCATGTCCCACAAGTAGTTGTTCGCACCTTGGGACAGGTCCGTGATGATCGGAGAGAAAGGCGAACAGCCTGCCGTATCCATGGTGAACAGGGCGGTCACGGGCGGGTACACCCCGATGGTATGCAGGGTCGTATCGGTACATCCGAAGTCGGTCCCTGCGATCAGCTCCACATCAAAATACTGGGTGCTGGCGGAGGTGTTCGTGAACGTGTGCGCGATGTCACCCGGTCCGGTCAGCTGGCCCGTCCCATCCCCAAAGTCCCAGTCCATGGTGCTGGCACCAATGGTCTGGTCCTGGAACAGGACGTCCAGCGGCGCACAACCATCCAGAACGTCAGGCGTGAACTGCGCGATGGGAGCCGGGTGGACAAGGATTTCCCTGGATGCCGTGTCCGTACAGCCGAAGGCGCTGGACGCGACGAGTTGGGCAGTGAATAGAGCGTCGTTCAGACCCTGGTTGAGGTACAAGTGATCGGGTGATGCGAGCGCGCTCGCCTGACCGTCACCAAAATCCCAGAAGTAGGCGTTCGCTCCGGTGGAGACATTGGAGAAGTCCGGATCGAATGGCGAACAACCGACCGTGTCGGCCACGAAACCTGCAGTGACCTGTGGATAGACCGTGACCTGGGCCGTGGCGGTGTCCGTGCAGCCGTTCAAGGTCGATGCCGTGAGCAGGACCGGATAGCTGATGGGCCCGGGTCCTTGGAAATTGTACCAGGTGTGCTGGTGTACCGCCACGTTGGTGTCCAGGCCCGACCCATCACCGTAGGTCCAGCTGTACTCATCCCCCCCAGAGGAAAGGTTGACCACGTCGGCGGTGAGCGGATGGCACCCATCCAGCGCGCTCAGCGTGAACTGCGCCGTGGGGTTCGGGAACGTGGTGACCTGCGCCGTGGTGGTGTCGGTGCAACCGAAGGCATTGGACGCGATCAAGGTCACAGGAAGCGTCAGGTCGTTCGTCGTGTTGTTCACGTACGTATGGGTCGGGGTCGGTCCCGTGCCGGTGGAACCATCTCCGAAATCCCATTGGTAGCTCACAGCACCCACCACGCTGGGAAAGGTCACCGAAAGCGGACTGCATCCGCTGTCCGGCTCCGTCACGAACGAGAAGTTGGGCTCCGGGAACACGGTGATCTGTTGGGTGGTGGTGTCCGAACAGCCTGCAGGAGAGATCGCCACCAGGGTCACCGTATGGATGTCCAGGAAGAAACTCGTGTTGGTGTAGCCGTGCGATGGGTTCGGAAGTGTGCTCGTGGCCCCATCTCCAAAGTCCCAGAAATAACTGCCGGCACCTGTGCTCAGGTTCGTGAAATCCACGTCCAATGGAGCACACCCGGGCGTAGCGTTGTGCGAGAACTGGGCCACGGCTCTCGGGGCCACCGTGATGCTCATGACGGTGGTGTCCGAACATCCGAACAACGTGGACGCAACAAGGGTGACCGTGAAGGTGGAGTCCGCCGTTCCATTGTTCACGAACGAATGGGATGGGGTCGTCTGGCTGCTGGTGCTGCCATCCCCGAAGTCCCAGGAATAGCTCACAGCCCCGGTGCTGGTGTTGGTGAAGTTCACATCGAGCGGGGTGCAACCCAGCACGACGTCCGGCGAGAAGGCGGCCACGGGCGGCGCCTCCACCAGTACGTTCTGCGTACCCGACCCTGAACAGTGGAGGGTGGTCGCGATCAGGGATACGGTGTAGGCACCCGCCGCGGCGAAGGTGTGCAGTGGGTCCTGGACCGTGTCCGTGCCTCCGTCACCGAAGTCCCAGGCCCATTGCACAACGGGGTTCAAGGCCGCGGTCTGCGTCTGGTCCAGGAACTGGACGGGCTGCCCGAAGCACACATCCTGTGCCCCGATGCCCACCTGTGGCGGATCGAAGACATGGACGGTATCGGTACGCGTATCGGTGCAACCCAGGGCGTTGGTGACGGTCAGGGACACCACGTAGTCGCCCGGAGAACCATAATGGTGCGGCGGCGGGGTCGCCTGGTTCGTGGTGGTCCCATCACCAAGGTCCCAGAAATGCGTCACCGCATTGATGGAGGTATTGGTGAAGGCCACGGTGAGCGAGTCGCAGGCGGCATCGTCGCTCAAGACGAACTGTGCCGTAGGACTGGGAAGCACCACCACCTGCACCGACGCGGTGTCGGCACAACCGGCGGTGGCACCCTGGATACTGGCCGCATAGGAAGCCATGTACACACCTGGAGTGTGATAGGTATGGGCCTGGTCACCGGATCCCGTGATCTGGTATCCGTTCCCCGTGCCAAAGTCCCACTGGAAAAAGTTGGCCCCGCCGTTCGTCGTCTGGTTGAAGAAGGCCGTCTCTCCGGCACAGATGGTGTCGGGGGAAACGGACAAGGTGACGTCGGGAGGCGGAACGATGGTGATCTGAACGTAGGCCGTGTCGATGCCGCAGTAGTTGCTGTCCAGCATCATCACCTCGTAGGTGCCGATGCCCGGATAGGCGATCGTATGCGGGAAGGTGGGCGGCCAGGGGGTCCAGTCGATGATGGAATCCTGACCCTGTCCCCAATAGTCACCGAAGTTCCAGTACTCGTATCGCTGATAGATGTTGCCCTGCTGCAGGCAGTTGCGATCGGTGGTGTTCAGGTACGTCACCTCATTGTCCGGCCAGCAAAGGAGGGTGGCCGAGGGCGTGATGTTCGCACTGTCGAGGTCCCAGACGCGGATCGGGTTGAACGTGGCCTGGCTCGCCCCGCCTTGCAAGGCGTTGCAATAGTTCTCGGCCTCCAGTGTCACCACCGTCTCGCAGCCCACGGTGCCTTGCAGGTAGGTATGCGAGATGGTCTGGCCCCAATTCGTGTGATCCAGCACCAGGGGAGGACTGCCGTCCCCGAAGTCCCAGGTGAAGGTGGTGTTCTCAGACACGTTCGTGCTCGAGTTGATGAACTCGATCGCCTGTGGAGCACAGATCTGCGTCAATCCACCGATCGGGATCTGGATGGAGGCGCTCGTGCTTTCCTCCATCACCACCACCCCTTGAACCACACAGCCTGTGGCGATCTCCGTGAACACCACGATGAACGTGTCCACCGTCGAGGGGTACACATGGCTTACCGACTGCGGTGGCACCAGTGAGGCGCCGATGTGGAGCGGGGAACCATCCCCCCAGTCCACCGTGAAATTGCCAACGGCATTCGGTGTCGCGATCAGCAGTGTGAAGTTGGTCCCCGAACAACTGAACCAGTAGGGGGACGCCGATGGCACCCCATTGTAGTCATACAACTGCGGGCATTGACCCAGAGCGAGCGCACCCTGGAGCAGAAGCAGCGGTGCGAGCAGCCCTCGGAACGGAAGCCTCGGAGACTTCATCACGCACCTTGATACGCAACACCAGGGCCGGGGGATACGTGGACCGCCCCCCCGGTTCGACGAACCGGGCCGTTCCACCGACCATCCCCTTCAGGGTACGGACCGGATCAAGGAGAACCCTTGCTCGCCCCCTGCGTATGAAGCCGACCGGACCTCTTCATGGAACACTACGACCTTTGCGTGATCGGTGGTGGCCCTGCAGGCTACGCTGCGGCCATGCGCGCCATAGACCTGGGCATGCGGACCTTGCTCGTGGAGCGGGACCGCATCGGCGGCACCGGCATCTATAACGGCGCGCTCACATCCAAGACGCTCTGGGAGATCTCCCAACGGGTAGCGGCCGTCAATGAAATGGTCCGACCCAGGGGCCGGGAACCGTTCCGCATGACCTGGGAAGAGGTCTCCAGGACCCTGAACGAGGCCGTCTTCGAAAGGAAGTACCTCTATGCCTGTCACCTCCAACTTCTCCAGAACAACGGCACGGACCAATTCAGGCATGAACGGGGCACCGCCCGCTTCATCGACCCCCACCGCATCCGGATCGAACGTCCGGGGTGCACGGTCGATGTGACGAGCGCACGCACCATCGTGGCCACCGGCAGCAGGCCACGCACCCTGCCCGGAGTGCCGGTCGATGAGCGCCGCATCATGACCAGCGATGGCATCTTCGCACTGGAGGACCTTCCCGAAAGCCTGGTCATCATCGGAGCAGGCGTCATCGGTTGTGAGTTCGCCACGATCCTCAGCAATTTCGGACGCACACGCGTGCACCTCATCGACCGCGCCGCCCGCATCCTTCCGTTCGAGGACGAGGACGTATCCGAACTGGTCGCGTCCAACCTGGAACGCAAAGGCGTGATCGTGCACAGGGAGGTGGCCCTTGAGCACCTGGAGCACCTCCCGGACGCCGTGCGATTCTCCTTGAAAGGGAAGGACGGCAAGGTGGTGGCACACGAAGCGGAACGTGCGCTGCTATCCGTGGGCCGGGTCCCCAACCTGGAGGGGCTCGGCCTGGACCTTGCCGGCGTGCAACAGGATCCGGCCACCGGACGGGTGGTGCTGGAGGGAACCCGCACCAATGTGCCACATATCCATGTGGTGGGTGATGCCACCGGCAGCAACATGCTCGTGAACCTCGGTGAACTCGCGGGCCGCCATGCCGTGGAGGAACTAGGTGGGCTGCCCCTGGAGGCCATGGAGACCAATGGCAGCAGCACCATCATGTTCCTGGACCCGGAAGTGGCCGGTGTCGGGGTCAATGAGCAGCAATGCCGTCAACGGAACATCCCCCACCGCGTTGCCCGCATCGACTATGCCTGTCTGGCGAGGGCCATCGCCATGCGCCGAACGCAGGGGTTCTTCAAACTGATCGTGAGCGACGATCGGGAGATGCGGATCCTGGGCATGCGCGCGGTGGGCGAACACGCGTCCAGTGCCATCCAGGCCGTGGCCCTCATGATGCACCTGGGGGTCGGAGTGCGGACCCTGACCAAGCTCGTCCATCCACATCCGAGCATCACCGAGGGCGTTCAGGAATGCGCGCGGATGCTCTTGAACGAGAGCATCTTCAAATCCCCCGTGTTCGGCGACAAGATGCGCTGCCACACGTGGCGACCGGGGCAGGCCGACACCCGCGCCGCCTGATCAATCCAACGTGGGTGGACCCGGGTCCTGGAAGTCGGGGTCGTTGATGAACTCCGTGTCGGTCAACGTGTTCAGAAAGGCGAGCAATTGCTGCTTCTTCTGCGCGGTGAGCTGTAGCCCACCCGTCGTGAACTTCATGAACGCATCGATGGTGGGCGAGGGATGCCCGCCCGAATCATAGTGGTCGATCACTTCCTCCAGCGTCTGGAAGCGCCCGTCGTGCATGTACGGGGCCGTGAGGGCCACATTGCGTAGGGTCGGTGTCTTGAAGCGGCCCATGTCCGCCGGGTTCCCGGTCACGCCACCGGCGCCCAGGTCCGAGAAGACCGAGTCCAGACCATTGTTGTGCAGCTGGTGGTCGGTGAACATGGCACCACCAAGTGAATGGCAGTGGAAACAATCGGCACCCCCCTGCCCACCGGGAACATCAGGAGGAAAACCCCCTTCCGCCTGGAACAGGAAAAAGCCCTGCTGCTCCTCGGGTGTGAAGGCTTCCTCCCCGCGCAGCACACGATCATACTTCGCGTTGTAGCTCACCATGGTCCGCATGAACTGGGCGAGGGCCTTCGCCACGAGCATCGAATCGATCTGCGTGGTGCCGAACGCACGCAGGAACAGTTGCTCGTACGCCGGATCGGCCTGCAGCTTGGACACGGCGTTCGGCCAGGTGTCGTGCATCTCGATGGGGTTCACCACCGGCTCCAGGGCCTGGGACTCCAAGGTGGGCGATCGACCGTCCCAGAAGTAGAACAGGTCCCACGCCAGGTTGATCGGGGCCATGGCGTTGCGGTCCCCCTCGATGCCATCGATCCCCGTGCTGAAGGGGGTGCCGTTGTCGGTGAACGAGAACGGTGCTGCATGGCAGCTTCCGCAACTCTGTGTGTTGTCCCCCGAAAGGCGCTCCTCGTAGAACAGGAATCGACCCAGCTCCACGCCTTCCTCGGTCAGTTCATTGTCCGGCGTAGGCGGAAGAGGCGGAAAATAGGAAGGGACCTGCAGGCCGTAGGGGGTGGGACCGGAAGCACCTCCCCCTCCTCCGACCGATGGATCGGGGTCCTTCTTGCAGGCCGCCAGAACGACCGCGGCGAACAGTGCCAACGTCAGCTCCTTTCTCATGGTACTTGATCGATCGGGCGCTCATCGGTGAGCGACCCAAGGAACTCGAGCAGGTCGCTGCGTTCCTGCGATGAAAGCGTGAATGGCCGAACGGCCGGACTTTGGTTCGGATGCCCCACCCCTCCGCTCATGAAGTGGTCGATCACCTCGTCCAATGTGGTCATGGAACCGTCATGCATGTAGGGCGCCGTGAGGGCGATGTTGCGCAAGGTCGGCACCATGAACTTCCCATCGTCCGCGGGGTCCAGCGTGATGCGCCCCCGGCCTTCGTCCTCATACACGGCATACAGCCCGATGTTCCTGTACGAACGATCGCTCAGGTCGAACCCGTTGTGACAGGCGGAGCAGTTCGCCTCCGGACCATTGAAGACCTGCAGACCCCGTTGCTCGGCCTGGCTCAGTGCATGCACGTCGCCTTGAAGGAACCGGTCATACCTGGACCATCCGCTCAGCAGAGTGCGTTCGTAGTTGGCGATCGCCCTGGTGATGACCCCCGCGTCCAGGTCGCGGCCGAACGCCTTCCTGCTCAGGGACCGATAAGGCTCTTCATCCTTCAGGAGCAGGGCGGCCTCATGGATGTCGAAGTCCATTTCCACCGGGTCATGGATGGGCGCCAGGACCTGCATCTCGAGGGTGGGTACGCCGCCATCCTTGAAGAAGGCGGGGTGGTGGGCCACATTGGCGAGCGTGGGCGAGTTCCGCAGACCCGGACGTCCCTGCACTCCCAGGCTGATCGCGACCGTATCGCTGAAGGCGCGAGCGGGGAAATGGCAGGACCCACAGGATACCTCACCACCCCGTGACAGTCCTGGTTCGAAAAAGAGCGCCTTCCCGAGCTGTACGCTTTCAGTGGTCAAGGGCACCTCCTCGTTCATTGGAGGGACCGGGTGACCCGGTGGCACCTGCAGGGGGAACGGCGAGGTCGGGCCCGGCACTCCGTCCGTATCCCGTTGACAACCCGCCGCCAGCACCAGCAGGGCCGCTCCAAATCCCAGTCTCACGCTCCTCCTCATTCCAGCTCCAGCGCGTGCTTTACGTGCTCCATGAGCCGCAGGGCCACATCCACGTTGGACCCTCCATGGAACTGGTTATCGATCGCCAGGTCGAGCGTGTCCGTTCCCGAATGGAAGAACCGGTCCACGTGCACCCTCAGCGTCGCTTGATGGGTCACTCCCTCCATGATCGTGATGGGGAGCAGTGATTGGACCTCCGCGAACGTATAGCAGGTATCCAGCCCGGCATGGATCGAGAACGTGGGCAGCACGTTCCCGGTCCCGTTGGGGTCCGTGTCATAGCGACCATCGAAGATGATGAACCGGTAGCCCGTGGTCCAGGTCCAGTAGGTCCCATTGCTCAGGCTCAACGGATGTCCTTGTGGATATTGCGCGGGATCGGAGTTGTTCAGGTCTTCCGGGATGCCGATGCCGGTGAGCAGATGGGTGTAGGTCCCCCCTGGGACCGTGAACGAATAGGTGACGGGACCACCCCCCAGGTCGACCAGGTCGATGTCGAGCAACTCCGCTGTGTCCGTGGCGGAGACCAATCGCATCTCCGACAGATAGGCCCTCAACTGGTCCACGAACACGCGATAGTCGTTCACGTTGTGGTACTCCGTGTTGGTGGCGAAAGGTTGCCCCTCCCAATCCGCGATGATGGTCAGTTCCAGCTGACCGGGACCTGGTCCGGCAGGAGGCTTATAGCACCCCGAGAAGAGGATGGCGGCCGCCAGTACACTCAATGATGATCGCTTCCGGTCCATGTGCGCGAAAATGACGTTCCATCCCTGAACACCGTTGTCCGATCCGGCGTTCGCAAGACCAACGGCTTATCCTGTGCAAGATACGGCAGCCGGCAGCCCGGACATGGTGACCACGCTCACCCTCAGGCTATCTTGCCGGGGATGTTCACGGTGCTTCGCAGTTCGGCCGGCGCGGGCAAGACCCATGCCTTGGTGAAGGAGTATCTCAGGCATTGCCTGGACACGGACCGCACCGATTCCTATCGCCAGGTCCTGGCGCTCACCTTCACGACAAAGGCGGCCGGAGAAATGCGGGAACGGGTGCTGAGCTACCTGCGCCACCTCTCAGCCGGACAAGGCGGCGGTACCGCCCTGGAGGATGTACGCCAGGTGCTGCTGGACCGCACCGGGATGAGCGGCGAGGAACTTCAGGAACGAGCACGGGCGGTCTTCTCCCACATGCTGCACCATTGGTCCGACGTATCGATCGGCACGATCGATGCCTTCACCCGCCGCCTGCTTCGCCCGTTCGCCAGGGACCTTCGTCTGGACCATGACCTGGAGATGAGCACGGAGGTGGCTGAACTGCTGGACAGGGCGGTCTTCTCCCTGCTGAACGAGGCGGGAACCTCTCCTGCGATGACGCGACTCCTCACCAGGACCGCCTTGCGCATGGTGGAGGACGGATCACGCTGGCGGCCCGATGGACCGCTGCGACTCCTGGCCAATGAATTGCTCATGGAGCGCTCCGTTCGTCCATTGTCCGAACTATCCACGCTATCCCTGGAGGAAGTGCTTGAAGCGGAAGGGGCGATCAAGGCGGCCATTGATGGGTTCAGGCAGCGCCTGCAGGAGCTTGGCCGGCGCGGTTCGACCCTGTTGAAGGAAGCGGGTCTGGACGCCTCCGACCTCTACCAAGGGGCCCGTGGGTTGCCGACGTTCCTGGGCATGTTGTCCAGCTATGAGGGGCGATACGTTCCACCGAACAGCTACGTCCAACGCATGCTCGATGGTGAGAAATGGCATTCGGGCAAAGCTTCCACCGAAGTCCAGGAGCGGAGCGAAGCGGTCCGCCCATTCCTCGTGTCCTATTGCCTGGAAGCCCTCGCCTTGATCGAGGAAGGACATCAGGACGACCTGCTCAGACGCGCGGTCCTCAAGGACCTGATGCCCACGGCCGCCCTGCACGAGCTGAACGTTCATCTGGAACGCGGGAAGGCCGATGAAGGGGTGGTCTTCTTCAGCGATCTGACGCGAAGCGCCGCGCGACTCGTTCGTACGGAACCCGTCCCTTTCATCCATGAACGCATGGGGGAGCGCTATCAGCACTTCCTTCTCGATGAGTTCCAGGATACCTCGCTCATGCAATGGCAGGGACTGCTTCCTCTGGTCGACCACGCACTGGCATCGGGCGGTTCCGTGTTCCTGGTCGGGGATGGAAAACAGGCGATCTACCGCTGGCGGAACGGGGAGGTACGCCAGTTCCTGGATCTGCCCCGGATCTTCGCCCCGGAGGGCCTTGCTGATGCACCGGCCGTGGAGCGAACGCTGATCCGCGAATTCCAGCCCCGCGAACCCCTGCACGCAAACTACCGCTCAGGCAGCGCCATCATCCGGTTCAACAATGACCTGTTCGCCGGGCTGGCAGGTTCCATGCTCCCTCCGGAACTGCAGACCGTCTATGCCGGGCATGAACAGTCAGCATCGAGGCAGGAGGAAGGTTCGGTGCGCGTGGACCGGCTTCCGGAGCGATCGCCCGACACGGACTCGACCTCCGAACGGGCCGACCGGATCGTCGGGTACGTTCAGGAAATGATCGCCCAGGGCCATGCACCTGGCGATATCGCCATCCTGGTCAGGACAAGTGCGCAGGGAAAGGACGTGGCGAACTGGTTGATGAACGCCGGTATCGGGGTCGTGTCATCCGATGCGCTCCAGCTGGGGGGCGACCCCACCACGGAATTCGTGGTGGACCTGCTCCGGTGCCTGCAGGGACCCGACCAGCCGGCGGCCACGCGGGCACTTCAACAGTGGGCCCGGCTGATGGCGACCGAGGAAGGGGTTGCCGTGGATCCCTTTGGACCGGACGAGCGCGACCCCTTGGTCCGGATCGAAGAGATCATCGGATCGATGGGCCTCAAGGACCACCAGGCCGCTCCAGCGGACCTCATCCTGAGGATCTTGTCCGCCATGAACATCGACCCCGGAGCGGATGCCTATGCATTGACGTTGCTGGATGAGGCACATGCCCATGCCGTGGGACATGGAGCCGACCTGTCCGGGTTCATCGCCCATTGGGACAGGAGCGGCGCCGGACGCGGCGTCGTTCCTCCTGAACATGGCCAGGCGGTCCGGATCATGACCATACACCGCTCCAAAGGCCTGCAGTTCCCGGTCGTCATCGTTCCCTTTCCGGAGGTGGGAAGAGCTTCCGGCAAGGACCTGCTGTGGGTGACTCCGGGGGAGACCGTCCCCGGCCTGCCAGCAGCCCTGGTGCGCATGCGGAAGGACCTGGCAGAGGTCGGCGTCCCGGAGGCCGTGGAAGAGCAGCATCTCCGCGCACTTGATGATCTGGACCTGCTCTATGTCGCATTCACCCGGGCGGAGGACGCCCTTTACGTGGTGTTGGACAACGGGCGCAGCGGTCTCTCCGCGGCCATTGCCGGCCTGCTGGGACCGTGGGAGGATGACCGCTATTCCCTGGGGTCGCTCCCTCCCGTGAAAAGGGCCGCTCCCGGACCCACGGGCAGGGCATGGCCCGCCATGCGCTCCAGGGAATGGGATGCCACCCCACATTTCCGGACCGAAGCCCCTCCCGGCTGGAGCGCCCACTCTCCCGACCCGTTCCGATCACATGGCACCATGGTCCATGAACTCCTCGCTGAAGTGAGGACCCCGGAGGACCTGGACCGCGTGCTTGAACTGGCCACCAGGAGGAGGACCCTCTCCGTGGAAATGGCCGCGCAGTTGCACGAACAACTGGCACCCCAGTTGTCCGGCCCGGATCTCGCCCGCTTCTTCGGGAACGACCTCGCCGTGCGCACCGAGGCGTCGATCATCCATCCGGACGGTGGCGTCCTTAGACCCGATCGCATCGTTCGGAAGGACGACCGCATCCGGTTGCTGGACATCAAGACCGGGGACGTCCGTGGCGACCATCAGGACCAGATGAGGAGCTACATGGACGTCCTCCGGTCCACGGGCGAGACGGTGGAACTCGGTGCGCTCTGGTACGTGCGCACCGGTGAAGTGCACCTGGTGGAACCCATGGCATGACGATCCACTGGATATCGCGATCCTTCAAGGAACTGGACCTGGACCTGTTCCACGAGGTCCTGCGGTTGCGCACGGACGTGTTCGTGGTGGAGCAGCGATGCGCCTATGCCGAACTGGACGGGCAGGATCCCTCGGCATTGCACCTTGTGGGAAGGCTCTCGGACGGATCGCTCGTGGCCTACGCACGGCTCCTTCCACCTCAGGAGGATGGCCACGTGCACATCGGCAGGGTGGTCGTCCGACCGGACCATCGGGGCCAGGGGCTGGGACGCGAAACGATGAAGAGAAGCCTGGACCTGGCCGCTCGGGAATATCCGGACCGGAAAGTCTGCATCTCGGCCCAGGCGTACCTCCTGGAATTCTATGGGAGCCTGGGGTTCAGCGCCTGTTCATCCGTGTACGACTGGGATGGCATTCCACACGTGGACATGATCCTCAGCGGACCAGCGTAATGCTCCCAACGACATCCCTTGGCGCTGCTCCCAAGGCGCTGTAGCGTATCCGAAAGGCGTAAACGCCCGGGATCGCACCCTCACCGTCCCATCCCTTGGAAGGGTCATCGCTACGGAACAGTACCTGGCCCCATCGGTCGAACACCTCCAGGTCCCAGCCCTGAGCGCCAAGCACGCTGGGCAGAAAGACATCATTGATCCCATCCCCATCCGGGGTGAAGGCGTTCGGTACATACAGCAGCTCCTCCAGGACCTGCACGATACGGGCCGTGGTGTCCATGCAACCGAACGCCGAGGTCACCACCTGCAGGACCGTGAACTCCCCGCCATCACTGAACGTGTGCATCACCTGTGGCCCCTCGTAGGTGGTGCCGTCCAGCAGGTAGGTCCATGCAACGCCGCCCAAGGACCCGTCCAAGAGCGCCACGGTCGGGTCGAATACATTGGTGGTGGGAGGAAAGACCTCGAACGCGGCCTCCGGTACCGGGTGGACGGTGACCGCGGCTGGAACGGTCCAGGATACCGTATCCACGCAGCCGGAATCGGTACGCACGGTCAACCTCACGTCGTAGGAACCCGGCTGCAGGTACACGTGTTGGGGATCGGGGTCCGAGCTGACGGTCCCATCGCCGAGGTCCCAGGAGAAGAAGAGGGGCGTGTCCGACGTGGCCAGTTGCTGGAAGGATGTTCCGAAGGGCATGCATCCGCTTCCACCTCCTGAGAAGTCGACCGTGGGGTCGGCGAAGACGGTGATGCTGTCCTCGAACACCTCCGTGCATCCAAGGTCCGTCACGGTGAGCGTGATCGGGTGGGACCCGGTACTGGAGAACGACGCCTGCACCGGATCACCGGTCAATTGTCCGGGTGCTCCTGCCGGCCCCAGGTCCCAGTCGATCACCGCGGAAGAGGTGAAGGATCCGCTGGCATCCAGCTCGACGGGAAGGTCCGAGAAGCACAACGGCCCTGGATCGGCAAAGACCGGATCCAAAGGCGGGTACAGGGTGAAGGTCGAAAAGGAGGTATCCGCACATGGCCAGCCCGGCTCGGCGATCAGCATGACGGTGTACGAGCCAGTGTCCTGGAACGTGTGGCTGGGAGCGAACAGGCTGGACGTATCGGTGGAGATCAGAGGTTCCCCGAAATCCCAGAAGTAACTGCCACTGTTCACGCTCTGGTTCACGAAATCCACCGTGAGCCCGGCGCAGAAGGTCTGTTGCTGCTGGATGGAAGAGACCAGGGTCACCTGGCATGGAACGACATCGAAACGCAGGTCACGCGTCACGGTGCTCAGGAGCGTCCCGTTCCGATACTCGCTGACGCACAGACCCACCGCATAGGAACCGATCAGGTTGGGGGTCACCGTGAGCAGACCTGATACCGGGTCCAGCATCAACTGAGGACTCGCGTTCATCATCGCATTCTGGGAGAACCCGGCACCCCAGGCAATGGGCGTGTAGGGTGGGCCTCCGGGTGGCGAGGGTGTCGGGTCGGTCGAGGACCCTCCGTTCAACGGGGTGCAGAGCCCATAGACGAGCGAATCGCCATCGGCATCACTCGCGGAATGATCGAACACGAACGGCTCTCCCACGCACATCGCGATGGGCGGGTAATCGTTGAACACCGGGGAATCATTGGGACCCAGGGACGCCGGTGGAACCAGAATGGAGCAGGTCAGGCCCTGCGTGTTCGGTGCCTGGACGTTGACGGTGGCCGGGGTCCTGCAACACCGTTGATAGGCCAGCGAGAATCCCCCGGTCCCTGGAAGCTGTATGACCCCACTGTACGCTGCCCGTTCCACACAGATCGTCGGCGTCACGCTCAGACACGGATTGTTCAGCTGCACCGGGACCGTGTCCGAGGTGGTGAAGGGAAAGAACTCCGAGAACAAATGGGCACCCTGATCGTCGAACACACCGATCTCCACCTCCGTGTCGAAGCCCACGCCGTTCGTGTTCGTGGGTCCGCAATCCCGGTACAGGGTCAGGGTCACCAAGAGCTGGCCCGAACCCAGGTCCTCATAGGTCAGGTCCCCACCAACGATGTGCGTACCCAGCAGGGAGATGGGCACGGCCAGGAGAACCGCTGCAAGGAGTCCTTTCATGGTTCCTCAAGCCAAAAGATACGTGCAGATCGACCATTCCGGTCCAGGTCACCCTCCTTCCGCACCGTCAGGCCCCGCCAGACGCAGGACCTCCTCGAACTCGGATGCCTCGATGGGAAGATAGCGTTCGTCATCTCCATGAAAGAGGGATACGATCAGGAGCAACTCGGGATAGCTTCGGGCCCGTACCTCATGCACCAGCCATCGCTTCCCCACGCGTTGAAGCTCCGTGAACCGTTCCAAGGAATGGACGCGGTACAGATGCGTTCCGTTGGCCAGCTTCCTATGAAAAGGGAGATCGGAAGGCGAGGGGCGCCGAAGGTGCATGGGCGCTAATTTCAGCACATGTCCGAAGATCTCTTTCTCGCCGGACTGGCGGACCGCTTGCTGGAGCATGGCGCACCTCCCTTGGAGCGGACCGCAGTGGTGCTTCCCAGCCGTCGCTCCGCGGCACGCCTGAGACAGTGGTTGGGGAACAAGGCGGGGCGTGCCATCTGGAGCCCCGAACTGTTCACCATGGACCGGTTCCTCGCCCGGACCGTGTCCAGGAAGCTGCTTCCTGAGACCGACCTGCTCGCGCGCCTGGCGTTGACCCAACTGGAGGTCCTCGGGAAGGACGCGTTCCCCGTGGACGAGTTCCTGCAGTGGGCCCCCATGCTGCTCAGGGACATGAGCGAAGTGGATGCGCACCTGCTCGACCTCGAAACGTTCTATGCCGACCTTACCGCCCTTCAGGGGATCGAGGATTGGAGCCTGGGCCTTGGAGCGGACAGCCCCGGACAGCAACGACTCCTGCGCTATTGGGCCAAGGCCGGACGCATACACAGGGCGTTCGAGCAATTGCAGACGGACATGCAGGCCGGACACGCAGGGCATGTTTCACGGGCGGCGGTGGCCCATTTCGCGTCCGGGGAAGGCCAGGTCCCATGGGAACGGGTCTGGATAGCTGGTGCTCATGCGCTCACACCCGCCGAGCAGTTCGTGATCGCCCACCTGTTGAAAAGGGGAGTGGCCCGAGCGGCCTGGGATACGGACCCGGCCCTGCTGAACGACCCGGGACAAAGCGCCGGGTACTTTCTGCGGAAGCACCTGGCCGAACTCGGCCCCGGCGAGATACCGCCAAGTGATCTCCTTCGCACAAGACACCGATCGGTGGTCGCAAGGGCCCTGCCCGACCCCACCTCGATGGCCCTTGATGCAGGACGAGAACTGGCGGCCTTGAGCCCCACTGAACGGGAAGGCACCACGGTGGTGCTCGCCGACCCGGGTCTGCTCCTGCCGTTCCTCAGGCATCTGCCAGCCACCCTGGGCCAGGTGAACATCACCATGTCCGTGCCCCTGCGTCACCTCCCCATCAACGGCCTGGTGAAGTCCTTTCACCGGGTCGCCGTCGACCTCTCCGAAGGCGGTTCCACCCGGAAGGAGGACCTTGAACGGTTCCTGACGCATCCCTTCGTGGAACGGATACCCGGTGCATCAGGGCTTTTGGAGAGCGTACGCTCCTCAGCGGGGCCTTCCTGTTCGGTGGAACGGATCACCGAATGGTCAGAGGGAGACCCCTCCTCCCGGGAGCCCGCTTGGACGGACCTGCTGGTGGTGAAAAGCACGAGGGAGCTTGGAGACAGGACTTTGTCCCTGCTCGAACGGTGCAGGTCCGCCGCCCCTGAAGGCTCGCTGGACCTGGAGCAACTCTATCACTTGGCGATCTCCGTCAACCGCACCGCCGAAGCCTTGGGCAGCCTGGGCGAACACCTGGGACCGGAAGCTTGGACACGCTCCTTCGACCGCCTTTTCCGGGATACCGGACTCGGCTTGTACGGTGAGCCCGAGGCCGGTATCCAGGTGATGGGACTACTGGAGACCCGCCTGCTCGACCTTGACCGGGTGATCGTGGTCGGTGCCAATGAAGGGGTGCTTCCCACCCCTGCCGGCCAGGATAGCCTGATCCCGTTCGATGTGCGCCGGGCCTATGGCCTGCCGCTCGGCTGGCACCATGACGTGGTCATCGCCCATCATTTCTTCCAGGTCGTCAGGCATGCCAGACATCTGACGCTGCTCCATGTCACGGGCGAAGCTGGAAGTGAGGGGCCGAGCCGGTTCCTGCTCCAGCTCAGGGAAGAACTCGCCAACGATCCTGATGCGCACACGACCTTCCTCGAAGAACACGCTCAGGCGCCGGTACCCGTGAAGAACCCACCGGTGATCCAGGTCCGCAAGACCGAGCGGGTCCTCGAACGCCTTGCTGCCATGTTCGAACGGGGCATGTCCCCTACCCGCTTGTCGGACCACCTGACCTGTCCCCTGGATTTCTACTTCAAGCATGTCAAGGGCTGGCGGGATGAGCCGGATGATGAGCAAGGTCTCTCCGCGCTCGTTCTGGGGAATGCCGTGCATCATGCCCTGGAGCAGGTGTTCCGTCCACTTGAGGGCCGGGAGCTCGACCCCTCGTATCTCCTGGCGGCCAAGCCGGGTATCCGGGAACGGCTCCTTGCCGAGCTTGAACAGGAACTCCCGATCAACGCCCTTCACCAGGGAATGCCCCTGCTTCAGCTGGAAATGGCGACAAGTGCCTTGCAGGCCTACCTGGATTCGGAGGCAGCAGCCGCCAACACGGGCCACCTGGAGCTGATCGCCGTGGAAACCGAGGTATCGGCGTACCTAGACCAGCAGGTCCCGGGCCTCGCGCAGCAGGCCAAGTTCATTGGGCGCCTGGACCGTGTGGACCGCCGTGATGGCATCGTACACATCATGGACCTGAAGACGGGAAGCGTGCAGCAGGATGCGCTGTCCCTGCGGTCCCTGGACCCCGCAGGCATGGTGCGCAAGCCCTACGCGCTGCAACTCCTGTTCTACGCCTGGGCCAAATTCCAGGAGGACCCGGAGCTTGACACGCTGAGGGCATGCGTGATCCCCCTTCAGAAGTCCGCCGACCCTTCCCCCCTTCCCCTGCGCATCAATGGGCAGGACCTGCTCCGTCGTGACCTGCTTCCATCGATGTCCGAACTCTTCCTGCAACTCGCGGAACGGATGATGGATGCCAGTATCCCGTTCGAACATCGTCCGGAAAGCGAGTACTGCACGCACTGCGTTCCGTCCTGAACGACGAACGGGGACCCGCAGGCCCCCGTTCAGGTCGTTCATAGCAGTTGGAAGCTCAGCGATAGACCACCTTCTCGACCTCGGTCTCGTCGCCGCGGGTCACCTTCAGGTAGTAGATGCCATTGCTCATTCCGGTCAGGTCCATCTCCCGCCGGTAGGTGCCCTCGAAGGCGCGGATGAGGTCGGTGAAAACCGACTGGCCGAGCGTGTTCACGAGCTCGATCCTCACATCACTCACCTCGATCACGTTGAACGTGAAGGTGAAGCGGCCGTTGTTCGGGTTGGGGATCACGTCCACGCCACCGGCGGAAACGACACTGGCCAGCCCCTTGTAGATCATGCCTGTCATGTCACGACCTCCGAGGGAGGCATAGAAATCGGCATTGTTCATGAGCTCCCCGGTCCATGCATCGTTCACCAATTCGAACTCGGCGACACCTTGGACGGGAATGGTCATCAGCACATATTCCTTGCCGGCCTCCCAGGTCGCTCCCGCCTGCTGCATGCGCTGCATGCCGAAGCCCGCAAAGACCTGGTAATTGTAGGGTCCATGTTCGCGAACGCCGCCGGAACGGTCGAGAGGCATGTACTGAAGGGCCGGGCCATCCTGTACAAGGTCGCCAAGCATGGCGCCAGAGGACCGGTCCCAGCGGATCGTGAACACGACCGCGGAGAAGATGTCCTCGAAGTCAGCACCGGGACGCACCCGTACTTCCAGATCGTTGCCGTTGGCGAAAAGACCGATATCTACCGGCCCCTGGGCCAGCGCATGTCCACCAGCGGTGATCAGCGCGAATGCGAGGAGTTGGGAACGAAAGAGCTTCATGGTATCGGGTGTACTGGGTGTTCTATGGTAGTTGTTCCGTGCGGACCTGGGTCGGCAACAGTCCGCCAATGCTGATGAGGATGACGTCCCTATCATTGGCATGCCCTGCGTATTTGACGACCCCGTCCATGTTCAGATCGCTGTCGTAGTAGCCGAGAACGTTCGCCGTGGGCACCTGTCCTCCAATATCGGACAGCACCACATCACGGTCGTTCGCGACACCTACGTACCTGATCATCTGGTCCAAATTACAATTACCCGCCCACAGAAGCAAGTACCCCGGCCCCTCCGCCCGCGCTTCGGAGCCGAAACAGGCAGTGCCTGAAGAACGGAAGTCCACACACACGGTGGCATCACCGACGATCAAGGGCGCTGCCGTCATGACCCCCAGGTGGTTCCTGTGGCGCAACCCGATGTGGTATTGGGGACGGTCGACCTGTACCTGCAGGGGAGAGGTCCCGTCCAAGCCCACCACGTCCCCGTCCCTCTGGATCAGGGCAGGAACGGCCGAGAGCACCACTTCCGGGTGTTCGGCATCCCTGAGCTCAACGAGCACCCAATCCACGATGGCATCCGGGCCGGTGGTCGAAAGGACGGCGGGTTGCACGGTAGCACCGGCGCGTACACCCAGGTCCATGCCCCGGGCCGTGTAAGGTTCAACGGTCGGAAGCAGACCCGCGACCCGCAGATCGTCCCGCATGAGGCCGGTCTGGTGGTCATGGGGACCCTGCAGCCATGCTTCCAGTGACAAGGTCGCCGTGCGGGGACAGGAAAGCCGCAAGGGGCCATTGGAGTAGAACACCTGAGGATCGTCCGTACCGGGCAGGGCATCCACTCCCCGCGTTCCATGGGCCTCTCCGGGGCCGAGGTCCAGCACGAACTGCTGGTCCGCAGAGCCATCGAACCGCCAGACGTTCAGCGAACCCGACTCCATGGCTGGGACCACACCTGTCCAGGTGTCCATGATGCCTGCTGCCGATCGCGCCACCTGCCAGGTCCTCACTTCGTCAATACCTCCGGCGAAGGCCGTCTGGGCCTCGCCCATCCCCAAACGATCGAAGTGGAAGTCCGACGTGTCGTACACCGAAAAGGCCGCCAGGTCCTCCGAACCGTTCACGAACAGGCGCCAATTGCCGGCGGACCGGGTGATCGCGATGTGGGACCATTGGTTCGGGGCAATGGTGACCGAACCCTGAAGAAGGGTGGAGTCGCGCCGCAAACGCACGGTGCCACCATCCAGGTCCAAGGCCGCACCGGAACCGTCCCCCAGGATCACATCCGCACCATCCACACCTGATGCAGGGGCCACCCAGCATTCGATCGTCATGTCCCCTTGCAGCACCACTTCCGGCAGGGATACCCGATCATCCGACCCATCGAACGAAAGTGCTCCGCCACAGTAGGCACAGGAACCGTTCCCGGCGAACATCGCGATCACGGTATCCGCTTGGGAGGGCACCTGGAACACCTGGAACAAGGGCCCTCCATTGGACCATCCGGAGAAGGAGTAGTTGTCGTTCAACAGGCACTGTTCGGTATCGAAGACGCCCAACGCGACCTGCGAACCAATGGCCTGGTCGGTGACAAAGGGGGTAAGACGTGGCATTCCATCGATGACCACCTCCATGCCCGAAGGGTCGGAATCGACCAGGAGGTCGACCTTCTCCGGATGGATGGTGATGCTCGACGTGGCCTGCAGACCATCCGCATCCGTGACCGTGAGCGTGACCGTATACCAGGTGTTCCCTGAGAATCCATGTCCCGCGGCCGGTATCACCAGATCGAATTCGGAAGTACCGGTCGCTCCTGTTTCCGGATGGATGTGTTGATCGTGATTGAACACCACATCCCATGCATGGGAGGCTTCTGAAAGGGGCCCGTCGTCCGAACCGGACCCCATGAACGTGACCACGGTACCCGCCTGGAACGTCGAACCATCCAACGGAAGGTCGATCTGCGACGTGGGCGGAGCACCCACCGTGATCTCCACCTGCCCGCAGGAGACGCTGTTGCTCCCATCGCTGACGACCACCTGGGGCATGAAGGTGCCGGGACCGACGAACGTATGCTGAACGACCGCACCCGTGTCCGGCTGTGATCCGTCCCCCAGGTCCCAGATATGAAGCAACGGTGCGCCCTCGGGATCGGTGGCCGTGCATTCCAACGTCACCTCCAGCAGGGGGCCCGGTCCGGACAGCGGAGAAGCCATGACGTCATCACAGATGGGCGCCTGGTCGACCGAATGAAAGATCCTGTGCACCGACCCCGTGAAGTCCTGAAAGTCGTCCGTGATCGAGACGTAGAGCAGGGAGCCATCCGGGGCCTCCAGCAGCTTCACCACGGAGGTCGCCGCCACCCCGCCCAGATCGACCGTGTCCAGGAACGGTCCATCATCCACGACATCACCTGCACCGTTGAACTCCAGGTATCGCAACCAGCCACGTACATAGTCCCCGTAGATGTACCGCCCCTGCCATTCCGCCGGGAACATCGTGCCCTGATAGAAAACGCCACCGGTCACGGAGGCACCTGACCCGGCATGCGGGTAGGCAAGGACCGGGTCGATGTACTGAGGGTCCTGACAGGACCCATCGGGAAGCCTTCCCTGATCGCCGCATGCAGGCCATCCGAGGTTGCCCCCGGGTTCGGCTGCGTGCAGGTCCTCCCAGGCCACCGTGTGATCGTTCCCACCCACCTCGCCAAGAAGGAACATGGCGGAGACCGGATCGAACGCACCACGGAAAGGGTTGCGCAGACCGAGGGAGTAGATGCTCTGCAGCACCCCTTGGGCATTCATCAAACCTGGAGATCCGTCATGGAAGGGATTGTCCGCAGGAATGGAACCATCCTTCCGGAAACGATGGATCTTCCCGAACGCACTGCCCGGGTCCTGTGCCACCTGTGGCCGGAAGTCGTCGCCGATGGCCAGCAGCATCGTGCTGTCATCCACGAATGCGAACGCACCTCCGGTGTGGCAACAGTTCTGGTACGGTTGCGGGTCCTCCCAGATGATCACCTCGCTGGAAGGTGAGGCCGAAGCACCCAGATGGGTGAAGCGTGACACCCGGTTCCTTCCGCTCAGGTGGCTGTAGAAAACGTACAGATAGGGCTCATCCGGAAATGCCGGGTCCAGCAGGAGTTCGATCGCCCCATGCTCGGCGGTCCCATCCGTCTGCCCGCTCAGGTTCATGTAGGTCGATCCCGAAACGGGAGGAGATCCGATCGGTCCGGTGATGCGGAGGAACCCGTTCTTCTGGAGGATGATCATCCGCCCGTCGGGCAACACCACGGCGGAGGTCGGGCTCAGCAGGCCGGAGATCACCGTAGCATGCTGGAATCCCGGCAATTGGGCCAAGGTCGGGCCCGTCCGAAGCAGGGCCGGAAGCAACAGGGACGCCCCCGCCAGGGAGCTCAGGAACAGGTTCTTCTTGATGGCCGTGGCCAGGGAACGCATCCACCCCTTTACGTGCATGGTGGACACAGGGATACTTTCCTGCATTGATGGGACTCTCAAGGATATTCGTCGGCAAAAATAAGCAGTTCGTCGCCTGCGATGAGGTGTCCAAATACCACACAGGGGCCCGGGTGGGCCCCTGCATGGTAACCTGCAAGGAATTTGATGGAACCAGCGCCAGAGAGGGAGGAAGTACCGCTCGCTGGCAATGGGAAGACGGGGGCGGTTCGGAGGGGTTGCCTCCTCAGCGAAAATTATTCCGTGAAGCGATATCCCACTCCCCTGACCGAATGGAAATGCCTCGGTGTCTTGGGGTCCGGTTCGAAGTACTTCCGAAAGGCCACGATGAAGTTGTCGATCGTACGGGTCGTGGGGTACACGTCGTAGCCCCAGACCTTCTCCAAGATCTCCTGGCGACTGACCACGTCCCCTTCCCGCTCCATCAGCAGGCGCAGCAGCATGATCTCACGCTGGCTCAGCAGTTTTCGAAGGCCTCGTTGGCCGATGATCGCGTAGCTCCCGAAGTCCACTTCGTTCCCGCCGAAGGTGCGGACGCCTTTGAGGGAAGGTGCCGTACCGTCCTTTCCCCGTTCCACGAGCTTCCCCACGCGGAGCAGCAGCTCCTCGAGCTCGAAGGGCTTCGCCAGATGATCATCCCCGACGCGCAGCCCACGGATCCGGTCCTCCGGAGTGTTGCGGGCGGTCAGGAACAACACCGGTGTCCGGTCGCCTTGCAGCCGAAGGGATTCACACACGCTGTATCCGTCCACCTCCGGCAGCATCACATCGAGCAGGATGGCATCGAAACGGGCCGATCGGGCCCGCTCCAAGGCCTCGCCTCCGGTGGTGGCGGTGGTCACATGGAACCCCTCGAGCTCAAAATTCAGCTTGAGGTTCCGACGCAGAGAATCCTCGTCCTCCACGACCAACAGTCTTGGCTTGCGGTCGGCGTCCGTCATCCTTGCAAAGATGGCGCCCCGAATACCTTTGGGCCATGGACTTCACCCCGGAAATGGCAGCGCGGGCGGATCAGCTTTGCAAGGGCACCCTGGTGGAGCACCTGGGCATCCGCTTCAGCGTGGACGGCAACGGTCGCCTCACCGCCAGCATGCCGGTGGCCGGGCACACCAAACAGCCCGTGGGGCTCCTTCATGGTGGCGCCACGGCCGCCCTGGCGGAGTCGCTGGGAAGCATGGGTAGTGCCCTGCTCATCGATACGGACAAGGAGGGCGTGGTGGGGATCGAAGTGAACGCCAACCATCTGCTCGGAGTAAGGAATGGATCGGTTACCGCCACCGGTACGCTGGTCCATCGCGGAAGGACGACGCACGTGTGGGACATCCGCGTAACCGACGAGGAGGGCAGGCTGAGCGCAGTGTGTCGATTGACCAACCTGATCATCGGGCGGAAGTGAACGGTTCCGTGGAGGCCGGAAAAGCCCTGCAGTATTGCCTGGACCACGGGCTCACGATGGCCTGCTGGCGCAGTCCGGGGGGTATCATCCATCTCGCCGTGCAGCATCTCCCCGCGACAAGTCCAAGTGACTTGAGCGCACTGGCGAAGGAACGGAACGTGTTCATTGCGGCTCCCTTCTCTTCCTCGGATGGCAAGGTCTCGGTGCTCCGTCCGGACGTCGTGCTGAGCTTCGGTCCAGGTGAGACATCCGACCCCGAGGTCCTGCGTTCCTCCCTTTTCCAGGGTACCGACTTCAGCAGGACCACCGCCGAGCCCGGCCTGGACCGCTCTTCCTACTGCCGACTGGTGGAACGGCTCAAGGAGGCCATCCGCTCCGGTGCTGCCGAAAAGGTGGTGTTATCCCGTACACTGGGACTCGCACTGGACGGACTTTCTGCGGCCGATCTGTTCCTGGATGCCTGCACCCGGAATCCGGATGCGTTCGTCTGTGCCCTCCAGACACCGGAACACGGGCTTTGGCTTGGGGCTTCACCCGAGCGCCTTCTAAGGGCGGAGGATGGAAGGGTGGAAGTGGATGCCATTGCAGGCACCCTTCCCGGTCCGATCGCGCCTGAGGACCCCCTTTCCTGGGGCCCCAAGGAGCGACATGAGCAGGACCTGGTGACGCGGGCGGTGCTGGACGCGTTCCTGACCCAGGGTGTCGAGGGCATGACCATTCGCGGACCGGAGGTCCTTCCTGCCGGTCCTGTACATCATCTGCACACCCGTTTCTCCGGACAGCTGGTGGACGATGCCCTTGCCGGGCTGGTGCAGGCCCTGCATCCCACACCGGCAGTATGTGGCACGCCCCGTGGTGCAGCCATGGACCTGATCGGGCGGTTGGAGCCTTCACCAAGAGGTCTGTACGCGGGATACTGGGGGGCTTGGAGGTGGTATGGACGCACCGAGCTCATGGTCAACATCCGCTGCCTTCGCATTCAGAAAGAGCTTGCCGTGCTCCATGTGGGCGGAGGGATCACCGCTGAGAGCGACCCGGACAGCGAATGGGAGGAGACCGAGCAGAAGGCCCGCACCTGGCAGGTGCCGATCAGCTCCCTGACCATCCGGTAATTTCGCGGACCATGCCCGGTACGGACCATTACACGGCCCATGTCATCGCACGCTCGGCCGCAGCGCACGGGGTCAGGCATGTGGTCATCAGCCCCGGTTCCCGCAGTGCGCCGCTGGTACGGGCCTTTCATGACCAGCCTGGGATCGCCTGCCATGTGGTGATCGACGAACGTAGCGCCGGCTTCATCGCCCTTGGCATGGCCGACCGGAGCGGCACCCCGGTGGCGCTGATCTGCACCAGCGGCAGCGCGGTGTTGAACCATGCACCGGCCGTGGCCGAGGCCTTCTACCGCAGGATACCCCTGCTGGTGCTGAGCGCCGACAGGCCGGAGGAATGGGTGGACCAGGGTGAGGGCCAGACCATCCGGCAACGTGGTGCCCTTTCCGCGCATGTGCGCTATGAGGGGCAACTTCCCCGCTCCGTTCAGGACGACCTCGCCCGGCACCACGCGGACCGCCTGGTCCAGGAGGCCTTGGAGGCCTGCACCGGCATGCCGAACGGGCCCGTCCACCTCAACGTGCCCTTCACCGAACCGCTGTACGGTACTTCCCCCGGCGCGCTCCCTGAGCCTCACCAACGCGTTCCGACCCTGGTGGAGAGGCTGCTTCCCGAGGAGGTCCTGACGAACATGTTGACGGAGGCGGCCGCCTGCGAACGCGTGCTCGTGCTGGCCGGCCAAGGTGCTCCCGAGCCTTCCCTTCAGGAAGCCTTGGTGCGCCTGGCCCAGCTTCCCCAGGTGGTGGTCCTCTCCGAGGCGACCAGCAACCTCGACCATCCCGACCTTCACGGATGCATCGACCGTACGCTTCCCGGTGTGGACCCGGAGGTGGCTCGTCCGGACCTGTTGATCACGTTCGGAGGAGATGTCGTGAGCAAGCGGATCAAGGAACGGCTTCGGGAGTGGCGGCCAGATCGGCACTGGCATTTGGACCCCGCAGGAGAGCCCCGCGACACCTACCAGTGCCTGACCCGCACGGTGGCGGTCGCACCAACCTATTTCCTCACCTGGCTGGCCGGATCCCTGGACCCGGTCGCATCGGGCTACGGGGATGCCTGGCGTTCATGGGGAGCATCGACCACGTCCCGGCACGAACAGCTGCTGGCCGATGCCCCGTTCTGCGACCTGGTGGTCTTCCAGGCCCTCATGGAACGGCTGAAGCCGGGCATGGAGGTCCACCTGGCGAACAGCACCCCGGTCCGTTACGCGCAGCTGTTCGACCGGCCCCAAGAGGTCCGGTGGCATGCGAACCGGGGCACGAGCGGCATCGATGGTTGCACCAGCACGGCCCTGGGCTCGGCGTTCATCGCTGAACGCCCGACCTTATTGATCACCGGGGACGTTGCCTTCCTGTACGATTCCAACGCATTCTGGAACGGCCTCGCCACCCCGGGATCCAAGGTCGTGGTCATCGACAATGGTGGCGGCAACATCTTCCGCTACATCCCCGGACCCGATCGCGACAAGGACCTGCTCCCCTACTTCGAGACGCCGCACGGGCGCGATCCGCTGGCCCTTGCCGGTCACTATGGTCTTGCCACCTACGAGGCGTTCGACAGGACCTCGCTCCAGCAAGGGCTGGAGCAGTTGTTCAGGGACCACGACAGACCCGCCGTTCTGGTGGTGCGCACGGACCCCGGTGTTTCTCCGCGGGTGCTCCGCGCGTATTTCGAAGGACTGGCCGGGGACCGCGGCTGATCGGCCGCCAATGCCGAACTTCGTGGCATGGTCAATCGGCCGTCGTTCGTCCTGCTCCTGGCCAGCCTGGTGCTTGTCACCGCGGCGAAAGCCCAGCGCACCGATGACAGCCCACCCTGGCGGAAGGGCATGTTCTTCGCCTCCGTGGGCGGCAGCTGGAAGGCGAAGGAGTACCGGGTGAAGAACACCCTCCGTTGGAGCATCGACCCACAGGTGGCCTTCTTCGTGAACGACTGGCTGAGCGTGGGACTGGGCGGCACCTTCGGCTTCGACGAGTTCAACTACACGGAGACCAACGTGATCACCGGGATCACGCGCAGCAACCTGCAGGAAGGCCGCTGGTGGGGCCTGGGACCCACGATCCGCGGGCATCTCGGCAGCAGCAAGTTCGGTCTGTTCGCCCAGCTGAGCGCCCACTTCGGGGAACTGGAGAAGAACACCGAGAACAACTTCACGGACCTGGACGATACCTACCTGAGGGAACAGGGATCGTTCCAGATGTACACCTTCTCCCCCGGTGCCGCCTACTACTTCAGTCCCAAGTTCGGGGCCGAGGTGATGGCCCATGCCTGGTGGACCCTTGCCGACGTGCGCTCCGGGAACGTGACCGACAACGGCCAGGTGGAGCAGTTCAACAGCGCCCGCTACGACGCGACCGGGGGTGGCTGGTCGGTGAACCTGATCTACTTCTTCAGCCTGGCCCAGGGCGCCGATCAATGAGCACGGGCGCCACCGGCACGCTGCGCCCCGGTCTCCGGGATTGGTTGCACGCCTTCCGGTTGCGCACGCTCCCCCTGGCCGCGGGAAGCATCGTGGCAGGAAGCGGTCTGGCCGCCTTCGATGGGGCATTCCGGCCATGGATCTTCGGCCTCGCGCTGCTCACGGCCATCCTCCTTCAGATCTTGAGCAACCTGGCCAACGACCTGGGCGACCATGTGAACGGCGCGGACAACGCGGGCCGGGTAGGACCGCAGCGCTCGGTGCAAAGCGGCCGGATCAGCGCTGCCGCCATGAAACGGGCCATGCTGGTCTGTGGTCTGCTGGCCTTCGCGAGCGGTGTCGCCCTGCTGCTCGTGGGTACCGGCCTGGGTCCTGTCACCGGGCTCTTCCTGCTGCTGGGTCTGGCGGCGATCGCAGCCGCCGTGAAGTACACCTACGGTGCCTCCCCCTATGGCTACGCCGGACTGGGGGACCTGAGCGTCCTGATCTTCTTTGGCCTGGCAGGCGTGGCCGGCACCTACTTCCTGCACGCCGGTGGCTTTCGGCCCGCGTTGCTGCTGCCTGCGGGAGCCTTCGGGCTTTGGAGCACGGCCGTATTGAACACGAACAACATGCGCGATGTCCGCGGGGATGCGGCCAGCGGAAAACGGACCCTGGCCGTGCGATTGGGGAGTGAGCGCGCGAAATCATACCACGGCCTGCTGGTGCTGGGCGGGCTGGGTTGCCTGGTGCTGTTCACGGCAGTGGAGTTCCGCGGCATGCCGCAATGGGGATTTCTGGTGACCACGCCCCTGCTGGCCACCCACCTGCGACAGGTGCTGAACAACCGGGAACCGGCCGCTCTGGACCCTGAGCTCAAACGGCTCTCCCTCGGCACCTTCTTCACCGCCATCGCCTTCGCGGCGGGCCTGATCCTGGCTTGAATGCGGCAGGCGCGCTGGATCGAGCACGAGCTTGTGCCCCACTTTCCGCTCGGGACCAGCAAGGGCACCCTGCACACCCGCACGGTCTGGTACCTGCTGGTGGAGGACCCGGAGCGGCCGGGCATCACCGGCATGGGTGAGGCCGCGCCCTTTCCCGGCCACAGCCTGGAGTTCCCGGCGGAAGTGCGCACCAAACTGCTGGAACTCTGCGCCGACACCGCGCATTGGGAGGACCGGATGGTCTCGGACCTGGTGCAGGTACCCAGCGTGCGCTTCGCCGTGGAGCAGGCCCTGCGCGACCTGGAAGTGGGCGGAACCAAGGTGCTGTTCCCATCGGAGTTCACCCTCGGACGCCAGGCGATCCCCATCAACGGCCTGGTCTGGATGGGCGACCAGAGCACCATGCGCCAACGGCTGCGTGAACAGGTGGAAGCGGGCTTCGCCACCGTGAAGGTCAAGATCGGCGCCATCGGGATCGACCGGGAGCTGGAGATGATCGAGGCCCTGCGTAGCGAACACGGGCCATCGGAGCTCACCGTACGCGTGGATGCCAACGGGGCGTTCGACCCCGGGGAGGTGGACCGGGTGCTGGACCGACTGGCCGCCCTCGAAGTGCACAGCATCGAACAACCGCTGGCGGCCGGCAGGCACGAACTGATGGCCGAGCTCTGCGCGAGGTCGCCGGTCCCGATCGCCTTGGACGAGGACCTGATCGGCATGTACGACCTGCAACTGAAGAAGGACCTGCTGGATACGATCCGCCCGCAGCACATCGTGATCAAGCCGAGCCTGGTGGGTGGTTGGACGGCCGCGCAAGAGTGGATCGACCTGGCCGAAATGCGTGGTATCGGTTGGTGGATCACCTCTGCCTTGGAAAGCAACATCGGACTGAACGCGATCGCCCAATGGACGGCGACGCTGGGTGTGACGGCGGCCCAGGGGCTCGGCACGGGGCGCGTGTTCACGAACAACATCCCATCGCCCCTGCATGTGGATGCGGGAGCGCTCCACCT
>ERZ795048.264-NODE-264-length-58906-cov-5.873477_pt1 | contig 58906 bp, 60 predicted proteins | sample MGYA00375132_ERZ795048 | MGnify/ENA primary metagenome ERZ795048 (study PRJEB30177, sample SAMN05720225) | activated sludge metagenome | isolation source: Anaerobic digester | place: Hong Kong | collected 2014-12-17 ...
GCAACATCATTCATGCGGAAGGGGAGACCTCCATGTCCGAACAGGTTATTTTCTCAAAATCCACCTTTGGCGGCTTCAACAAAGAGGAAGTGCTGAAGTACATCGACAGCCTCAATGCGGAGCATACGGCATCTCAAGAGAAGGCGGATCTCGAGATCCGGCAGCTGGATTCCCAGCTCAAGGAAAAAAACGACACGCTCGCTTTGGGAGAAAAGAATTTTCAGGAGCTTTCCGCCGCATATGAGGAGCTCCGCGGGCATTATATGTCCCTCAAGGAGCACTGTGGGAACCTTGAGGACCAGTTGGACGCATTGAAGAGAAAAAACGGTGACACGGAAAAGGAACTCACCATCGCAAAGGAGCTGAACCGTCAGCTCGAAGATAAAGTGGATGCCTTTCTGGCCGAAAGCCGCGAGCACGATGGACAGAAACAGCGCTGGCTCGACGGTTTCGACAACATGGAGGCCTCCGCAAAATCCATGCTCACGGGCGCAAAGAACGGTGCTCAGAGCATGATCGCGGGCGCGCAGGAATCCGCCGAGAGCGTCAATACCGATCTTGAGCATTTCCGCGAGGAGCTCGGCAAGACGCGAAAATTCCTTCAGGATTCGCTGACGGTGCTCGGCCAGCGGCTCGATTATATCGATAAGGCCGCCGAGCGCGCCAAGATCCCTGCCGCGAAACAGACCGCGAAGTACGACGAGGCGGAACAGCGCTGTGAGGAGATCGCGCGGGAGGTATCGGCAAAGATCGCCGATTTGAAGGCGAAAATCACCGGCTGATCCGCGCCGGAGAGACAAATTCCAAAGACGGGCCGGCGGTTTGCCGGTCTGTTGCTTTTTATGAGAGAAGGGTTTTGCCATGTTGGATTATCTGATCCGACCGGTTCGTCCGGAGGATGCCGACGACATCAATATCATCCGCCGTCAGCCGGAGACCGCGCGCTTCATGCTTGCGATACCCTCCGAGCGCATCGAGCAGTCGGAAAATTTTATCAATAACCTGAGACCAAATAACTATGAATTCGTCGCGGTCGTTCCACAGGCCTGCGGCTGTGAGAGAGTCATCGGCATGGCCGGCATGGAGCAGGGAGCTCGTCCCCGCACCGCGCACACTGCGGAATTCGGCATCTGCGTCCATAAGGACTATCAGGATCAGGGCGTCGGCACGGCGCTGCTCCGGCAGATTATCGATTTGGCGGACAACTGGCTGGGGCTCACGCGCATCGAGCTGGAAGTCGACGTAGACAACGACCGCGCCATCCATCTTTATCAAAAATTCGGCTTTGAAATCGAAGGCAGAAAGCGCATGGCGGTCCTTCGGGACGGGCAATATGTGGATACATACCTGATGTCCCGCATCAAGGAGCCGCCGCGCTACGTCCCCAACGGGAACCAATCGGAAGGGAACTGATTCATGAACGAGTTGACTATATCCTGCCCGTGCCTCTTCGGCCTCGAGAGCGTGCTCTCCGGCGAGATGAAACGCATGGGCGCCGAAAATATCGTCTCCGAGGACGGCCGCGTCTCCTTCACCGGAAGCTTTGCGGATGTCGCCCGGGCGAACCTGCGCCTCCGTACGGCCGAGCGCGTGCAGATCGTACTTTCCACCTTCGAGGCAAGAACGTACGAGGAACTGTTTCAGGGCACGCTTGCCATTCCGTGGGAGGAGTTTCTCTCCCGGAAGGACGCTTTCCCGGTCAAGGGGCGCACGGTCAAGAGCCAGCTTTACAGCATGTCGGACTGTCAGGCCATCATCAAACGGGCCATTGTGAAGCGGCTGGAGGGCGTTTACCACCAGAGTTGGTTTGAGGAGACCGGGTCGGTTTTTCAGGTGCAGTTCATGTTGCTGAAGGACCGCGTGATGCTGATGCTCGACACCAGCGGCACCGGCCTGCATAAGCGCGGCTACCGGGTCAACTCGGTCGAAGCGCCGATCAAGGAGACCATCGCCGCCGGCATCGCGGATCTTGCGCACGTCTATCCGGACAGCGTCGTCTGCGACCCGATGTGCGGCTCAGGGACGCTGCTGATCGAGTCGGCTTTGAAGGCGCTCAATATTGCTCCGGGAATCCGCCGCCATTTTACAGCGGAACAGTGGGGCTGCTTCCCGCCTGAAATCTGGGCGGAGCAGCGCGGCCTCTGCCTTGAGGAAGTACGGCAGGATGCGCCGTTCATGGGCTACGGCTGGGACATCGATCCCGCGGCCGTCGCGCTCACAATGGAAAACGCCGCGAATGCGGGCGTCGCCGGAAGGATCCGGGCAAAACAGGGTGACATCCATGATTTTCACCAGCCGGAGCCGCCGGAGCAGGGCCGGCTGATCGTTCTCTGCAACCCGCCCTACGGCGAGCGTCTTTTGGATATTCAGGCCGCCGAAGAGCTTTACAAGGCGCTCGGCACGGTTCTTCATGCCGGAGACGGCGCGAGCCTCGCGGTCATCTCGCCGGACGAGGAATTCGAGCGGCTCTTCGGCCGGAAAGCCGACCGCCGCCGCAAGCTCTATAACGGCATGATCAAATGCCAGCTCTATATGTATTTTAAGTGAGAATCGGCGAAGATGCGGCCGGGTGCTTTCCGAAGAACGGTCCCGACCGGGAACCTCCTATCTGCGGAATGAAACGGGCATTGTGATGGGCCGTTTCGTCCGGTGTAAGAAACCGATATAAACGAACACGGCCTGTGGGAAAAAATCCACGGGCCGTATTTTATGATGCCGGGGGCCGCCGTTCCTCCGAATTTTAAAGCGGTTGTTTTATGGGATTCCGATTTTTCTTCGCCGGGGTGATTTTTCGGCATCCGGCTTTTCCATAGACAGAAAAACGCGGCCCGGAGGATTTCTTCGGACCGCGTCTTGATTCTATGTGTAGGAGCGCTTTATTCCAGCATCTCCGTCACCGCGCGGACGATGGCCCATGCGGTGCGCTCGATCATCATCGGATCGGTCAGGCTCTCCAGATCCGTCGGATTGGAAACATAGCCCGCCTCGATCATCACGGAGGGGCAGTAGGTCATCCGCGTGACGGTATAGTAATCCTGATGGGCCTCCTCATTGTCGCGCCCGGTAGCGGTGCTGATGTATGCGGCGAGCAGTTCGGCGAAGCGCCGGGAGGTCTCCTCATGATAATAGACCTCCGTGCCGCAGTAGAGGTTGGCGTCCGCGCTCTCCACGATGGAGTTGGCATGGATGCAGATATAAAAGTCTGCCATCACGTCGCGCGCCGGCGACATCCGGCTTTCGGCATCCAGCTTCTCGTCGCCCGTATAGATGAAGGTCACGTCGGCGCCGAGCTCCATGAGCTTGTCCACCAGAACGGCGCAGGTCGCATAGTTGATCTCCGATTCATAGACGCCCTTTTCGCCCATGATGCTCAGCGCGCCGGGATCGACACCCCCGTGTCCGGAGGCGACCGCGATCGTCACGCCCTCAAGCGGCTTCGACAGATCGTCGGAGAGCGTCGGATACGGTTTAAGCGCGATGCGCAGGGTGTTCGCCTCCTCGTCCGTGCTGACGTCGTATCCCCAGAGCGGGTCTCTCGAGTAAAGAAATAGCGTGACGCTGCCGTCCGTCTCATCGGTCTCCGTGCGGAGACGGAAGAACAGGCGGCTGGAATCGTTGAGCGCCGTCACGTCGCAGTCCATCGACGTGTGATAGAGCTTCACTTTCAGATAACGGCCGTAGAATTCCGCCTCGTAGGCCGGCAGTACGGAGCAGGAGAGCGTAACCGCCTCATAATTTCCTCCATCCGTGTAGACGGCGGAGGAGACGGAGTTGTCGAGCTCCGCCGCGCCGGTCACAACCTCGACATGCGCCTTCTTGACATATCCGCCGCAGGAGAGCAGATACCAGCTGTCGGTGGAATCCAGCACTTCGTCGGTGCAGCCTTTCCGCAGCGTGGTGAGGTAGGCACCGGAATCCTCCGCCTCCGGTTCGATGCCGGCGTTGTCGTTGATCACGCGGACAAGGACCGGCGTGGTGCCGTCGCTGACGTAGACGTTTCCGGCGCTCTCTTTCGTGGAGGTGCTGCCGTTATACGTGAGCGTAAAGACGACCGTACCCGCCTCAGAGGTCTCTCCGGCCGGGTAATCGCCGCACCCGATAAAGGTAAAGGTCTTTTTAAAGGTCGCCGGAACGCCGTCGTAGGCGGTCGCCGCGGCTTGGGTTAATTGAACGGTCTGGCCGTCGACGGTCGCAGTGACCGTGCCGCCGCTCGGCGCGATACAGGAGAGCGTGATCTCCTCGCCCTCGGTCACGATCAGGTCGGCGGAAGGGGAGCAGGAGGTGATCTTGCTGATGGTGGAGACCGTATCGGAGGAGGGTTTCCGGATCGTCACGGTGATGCTTTTTCCGTCCTGTGAAAAGACGAAGGTATTCGTTTTATAGTCGAGCGGCACGTTGACGGTGAAGAGACCGGTCGTGCTGATCCGTTCGATCTCCGTACCGTCCATATAAAGAGGAAGGTCCGGGTCGGAGGTGCCCATGATCGTATATTTCGAGCCGCTGAAGGTCACGTCATAGTTTACGGGGCGGGTGATGTCGAAGTCGGAAGAGATCGCAAGGCACTCGCTGACGTCAAAGAGCGTCTCGGAGCCGAATTCCGCGAGCAGAGAGGAGGCGCTGCCGTAGGCGTTACGCTGAAGGGCAGTATAGTCGTCGACGGCGAAGCCCCAAACGCCCAGCATCCGGTCGGCGACATATTGATAACAGAGTTCGGTCTCGTCCCCGTAGAAATCGCCGGAGACGACCGGCATGAGCACCCGGCCAAGGTCGTTTACCGTCACAAGCGGCGTCTCTCCGGCAATCGAGATCCACGCAGTCAGTTCGTCCGAGTAGCCGGTTTCGGAGTAGACCGAGCGGTCGATCTCCGCGAAGACCCAGCCGCAGATTCCGTTTTCCCGCCATTGTTCCACCGAGGCGGCGAGATCTTCCGGCAGGTCGGAAACCGAGTCTCCGAACCAGACTCCGGCGGCGCCGTATTCGCCGGCGGCGGAGGAGAGCGCGGTCATCGTCTCGAAAGCGTCCCCGGTCCAATCGACCAGTACGCCGGAAAAAGCGGGAGATTCCGCGGTGCTCGTTTGGATTTCGGTGTCGCCGCTCTGTCGGATAAAGACGCCCACATCCACCTCCGCGGCGGCATTGCAGAAATCTCCGGCCGCACCGGCGGGGAAATCTTCCAGAACCACCTGAGAGAAACCGTTGTTTATGGCGTAGGCAAGAGCCTCCTTTTCAGAGACATCATCGTCATACTGCAGGAGAAACAGATTTTCCACACTGTCCGTCTCCGCGAAGGCGGGAACGGCAAGGGCGGTCAGCAGCAGCATTGCCGCAGCAAAAGCGATCAGACCATGTTTCATAGATGTCCTCCGGGTTTTCGTAAAAAAGAGGGGAGATCCCCTCAGAGCTGAAAGTCCTCCGGGCTGTAGGTCTCCCGGATCGGCGCGGGGATTTTCGGTATGCGGAGCAGCGGGTCATACCGGAATGCAGAACAAGAATATCCCGGGGCGACCACGCCCCTTTTTCTGCAAAGCACGTTTTTGCCGTCGGAGGAGAGCCATCCCTCCGTGCAGTATTCGCAGCGGTGCTCAATGTTCCTGTCAAAAAACGTTCTCATCGATTCACCGGCCTTTCCGGGGTTTTGCCCCTATCTTTTAACCGTCTCTATTATATCAGAGTGCGGTTGGGATTTCCATGTCGTTTTTTTGAATATTTCGCCAGAAGAGAGACGAAGACGGGTTTTCCCGCCTCTCTTTCTGGTACGGCCGCCACGAGAAAGAGCGCCATCATGCACAGCAGGCTCACCGCCGCGGGCGCGGAGGCGGAGACGGCGGCCTCGGTCACCCCGTCGAAAGAGACGGCGCTTTCGACCGCCTCCGGGAACATCCGAAGCAGAACCCAGCAGAACGCCGCGGTCAGCGCCCCATGGAACGGCCGGGAGAGCAGAAATTTTCCGAGCCGAATCCCGCTGCCTTCAAGGATGCCCGCCACCTGAAGGATGACGGAGATACCGGAGAAGGAGGCGATCCCGGCCGCCGCGAGGATGCCCACCATTCCGCCGAGCCTACCCGCCTCCGTACAGCCGGAAGTGACCTCAAACAGCCCGTCGAAGAGCACGCGGGAGACGGGGTATTTCAGAAAAAGGCCGGAGAGCGTTCCGGCATCGAAAAGCTCCGTCAGCGCGCAGGCGGCCGTGATGAACGCGCACATCGTGAAACAGGCGTCCGCGGCGGTGATTACGGCATGCGTGGCGGAGGAGGCGGCGCTCCTGCCGGAGAACGGGCCCGTATCGGAAGTTCTCGCGGGCTTCTTCGCGAAGAGCGCGCCGAGGAGGCCGATCACCGCGGAGGAGGCGAGCTGGGAGATCCAGAGGAACGCCCCGGTGCGGATGCTGCCGAAGGCCGCCTGCCCGACGGCGAAGAGCAGGAAGGGAGGCCCCGCGTTGACGCAGAAGGTCAGCAGGCGCTCGGCGGTCTCCCGGTCGATCAGCCCGAATTTGTAATAATCGCCGGCGCATTTCGCTGCGGAAGGATAGCCGCCGATCAGCGAGGCGAGCAGAATACCCCCGCAGTTTCCCGGCAGGCGAAAGAGCCTTGCCGGCAGGGAGAGCAGCTTGGAGAAGAACGGGGCGGCGGGGCTCTCGCAGGCGAACACGCAGAGCGCCATAAAAGGAAAAACGGCCGGGATCACCGTGCCCGCGCAGAGGGAGAGGCCGTATCTTGCCCCGGCCGCGGCTTCCGAGGAACGCAGAATGAGCACGGATGCGGCCGCAACAGTGAGTACGGCGCAGAAGATGCTCCGAAACCAGCCTTTTTCTTTCATGGGGGGCCTCCTTTTTTTGCCGGAACGCTTTGGCAAAACGCCGCGTTTCCGCAGAAAAAGGTATGAGAAAGGCAGTGCTTTTCATGCCTTGCCGTTCCGCTTTCGGCCCGGCGTATCCCTATGACCGGCACCGTCCGGAACCGCGCGGCCTTCCACAGATTCAGGAAAATTCCGGATTCTACGGCGGCGCGGGAACTTGGCCGGACGAAAAAAAGCCGGGAATCTGTTTTTTAAACATACTCCCGGTTTCCATGGTTCCTATTTTCTTTTCTATATAAAACGAGACGCTCAGAGCCAAAGAGAAAGCTGAAACCCGCTTTTAGACGCATTCCGGCCTTTCTGTTTCATATCTTCCGCCTCGTTAAATCGGGACGGATGAAAGCCGGAGAAAAAACCGGAGGCCCGTTTCCAAAACAGACCCCCGTTTTTTTTATTTCCGTTTTTCCTGCCTTTTAAAGACCGGTTTGCCGTTTCGGAATTCGGTCGGGAAGGAGTTCTTGTTTTCGGCCGGCGACTTCACAGGTTTCGGCGCTTTCATAGATTTCTGCGCGTTCGCGGGCTTTTGCGCCTTTGCGGGCCGCTGTGTGTCTGCGGGCTTCTGCGGACGTTCCACGGAACCCCGGCCCGGATTTTTCGGGCGCTTTTTGCGAACGGAATAGCCCATCTGGCCGAGTTTTTTGCCCTGGCCGAAATATTCCCCATGGGAGTAAAAGACGATGCCGCACTTCCGCAGATTCAGTTTTCCGTCGCTCTCGACGCAGGTGTCGTCCACATCTACGGCGACGATCTCCGCAAGAAACAGGTCGTGGGAACCGAGGTGTTTTACCTCGACAACCCGGCATTCGAGGGAGACGGGGCTCTCCTCAATCAGCGGCGGCGCAACCTGCGAGGCGGGGATCGGAGTCAGCCCGATTTCGGCGAATTTATCGGTATCCTCGCCGGAGCGGCAGCCGCAGAAATCCGCGGCGCGCACAAGCTCGGCGGTGGTGACGTTGATGACGAATTCACCGGATTCCTGAATCAGATGGTGGGAAAACCGCTCCGGCCGGATCGAGACATAGGTCATGGCCGGCGTGGAGCAGACGATGCCCGTCCACGCGACCGTCAGCACATTCGGGTGTTCCATGGTACCGCAGGTGACGAGGGCCGCAGGCGTAGGGGTCAGCAGGGTCGAGGGTTTCCAAACTTGTTTCGGCATAAAATATCCTCTTGCTCAGTCGGTGATGCCGGCGATGGCGCCCACATCCGGCAGAATATATTTGGGGCGATAGGCGAACTGATCGACCGTCTCCATCGTGCTGACGCCGGAGAGGACAAGCACGGTGTCCATCTCACTCTCGATGCCGGCGATCATGTCCGTATCCATCCGGTCGCCGATGATGACGGCATCCTCTTCCCGGCGGCCGAGTTTGTTAAGTCCGTGCCGCATCATCAGAGGGTTCGGTTTGCCGACGAAGTAGGCCTGTTTCTGGGTGGTCAGTTCAATCGGCGCGATCAGGGCGCGGCAGGCTGGGACAAAGCCGTTCTCCGTCGGCGCGGTGAGGTCGCTGTTGGTGCCAATGAGCTTTGCGCCGTTCTGAACGAGCTTGACGGCGCGCTCAATTTTTTCATAGTTGACGGATTTTGTCTCTCCGAACACCACATAGTCCGGGTTGACGTCGTTCATGCTGAAGCCCGCCTCATAGAGGGCGAAGGTCAGGCCCGGCTCGCCGATCACATAGACGGAGCCGTGGTCATGCTGGCTTTTGAGGAAAGAGGCCGTCGCGAGCGCGCTGGTATAAAAATGCTTTTCGTCGACGCGAAGCCCCATCCGTTCCAGCTTCTGGGAAAGTTCCCGAGGGGAGCGTTCCGAGCTGTTGGTCAGGAATAAAAACTCTTTCTTGTTGGATTGCAGCCAGTCAACAAATTCCGCCACATGCGGAATGATGCGGTTGCCGTGATAGATGACGCCGTCCATATCGATGATAAAAACTTTTTTCGACTGCAGCGCCGTGATATCTACTTCCATGATATCATCTCCTTACTTCTCAATTGTCTTATTATAATGGAAAAACGTAAAATCTACAATGAAATTTCTGTAAATTCTTTGTAAGACAAAATTCGAAGCCGAACAGGTCCGCCTTTTGATAATTGGCGCTTCAGCGGGAAATCTAAGTTCGGTGTTGAATATGAAAAAAATCGGAAAACGATCTCTTCTTTTTTGCTCCGGCGCGGCGGGCTACTGCCTGCTGGAGCTCCTCTGGCGCGGCAGGACGCACTGGAGCATGGCTGCGGCCGGCGGCATGTCGCTGCTTTTGCTGACCGGACTGTTTCATAGGCTCCGGGGATTTTCCCTCTTGGTGCGGTCCGCGGCGGGCGGAGGCGTCGTCACCGGCGTGGAGCTGGCGTTCGGGCTGATTTTCAACCGGATGTTGCGCCTGCATGTCTGGGATTATTCCGCCGTACCCGGAAATTTCCTCGGCCAGATCTGTCCGCTCTATTCTTTCTTTTGGTGCCTGCTCTGCGTACCGGTCGCTCTTTTTACGGATCGTGCCGCCCGCCGGAAAACCTTGCCGGGTGCATAATCGGTCCCGACCCGGCAAAACTATGAACGAGGTGAAGATAGAATGAGCGAAAACAATGGGGCGGGAGATGTACCGCTCGGCCTCGGCATGGCTTTGGCACAGGATCAGAAGGCGCTCAAGCATTTCGCCTCCCTTTCTGATGCAGAACGGGAACGCATGATCACGATGGTTCACAGTATCGGTTCCAAACGGGAAATGCAGGATTTCGTCGCATCAATGCGGGATTCCGAAACTGGCCGAAAGGAAACCTTCTGACCAAAGCAAAAAAGAGCTTTCCCATCCGGGGGAAGCTCTTTTCCTATGGATAAATTATGCGACCAGCAGAAGTACCCAGTATTGAGAGCCGCCGGACGACCCGGAAATAAGATAATATCCGGTGAAGTCCGCGCGGATCATGTTGGCATAGTGGCCGGGGGAGCTCATCCAGGCGTCGAACACATCCTGCGCGGTGGAATAGTTGAGGGCGAGGTTTTCCCCGAAGGCCTGATAGGAGATGCCGTAATCGTCCATGACCGTATAGCAGTTTCTGCCGTCGGGCCGCGTGTGGCTGAAAGACTGCTCGATCTCGGTCAGCCGTTCGAAGGCGGGGTCCTCCAGATCCGTTACATATTCGAGCGCGGAGAGGCCGTTGCTCGTCCGAAGATTATTGATCAGCGTGCCGAAGTCCTTCGCATAGCCGTCGGCGTCGGCCGTATCCCAGCCGGAGGAAGCCGAGGATTCCGATATGGAGGAACTTTCCCCGGCGCCCGATGGTTCGGGCGCGGAGGATTCCGGTTCCGAACCGCCGCCCGAAGCGGATTCCAATTCGGAAGTCCCGGCGGAGGAGCTTTCGGCGGATTCCGCGGAGGATTCTTCTTCGGCGGAGGAAAGCTCCGTCTCCGCGGAGGACTCGGAGGCCTCCGACGTACCGGAATCCGGCGTAATCACGACAGTTGTTTCCTCATCTTTTCCAAGCTCATTCAGGCCTTCCACGGTGGCTTTCCGGCCGGAACATCCGGAGAGCAGGACGCATAGAATCAGGATCAGCGCCGCGCATTTTTTCATCTTACCTCACCGCCTGAAGTTACAGATTTCCGATAGGGTCATTGTATCATGTTTTGCCCCTTTTGTCATCAGAGAAGTGACGCCCGAAGCGGGTTTCGCATAAGCTGAACTGACGGAAGGAGGAATTCCTGTGACAGAAACGGAAAAACTGCCGCGCTTTTTCCTCGGAGCCAATACGCCCCGGGGATTTGTTTCCCGATTTGATCAGGTCCCGGATTATGAAAACGACCGGGCCTGTTATTTATTAAAAGGTGGACCGGGTTCCGGAAAATCCACATTTATGAAAGAGTTTGCTGCGGAGCTGGTCCGGAGAGGGGCGAGACCCGAGCTGATTTACTGCTCGTCGGATCTGCGCTCTCTGGACGGCGTCCTCGCGCCGGAGCTTGGAATCTCCATGCTGGACGCGACGCCGCCGCATATGATGGAGCCGCAGTATCCCGGTGCCTGCGAGACGCTGGTGCCGATCGGAAACTGTTGGGATGAACATATGCTCAAAGCATCCAGGGCGGAAATTATCGGAGAGTTTCGGGCGTGCCATGCGCTGCAGATGCGGGCGATCAGCTACCTTGCGGCGGCCGGGGACCTGATGAACGAGGTCCTCGCCATCGCAAACGCCTGTATCTCTCAGGAAAAAGTGCTTGCCTGTGCGGCGAGGATCTGCGCCGCGGAATTTTCACGGAAAAAACGTCCCGGCCCAGGAAAGGAAGAACAGCGCTTTCTCAGTGCCGTGACGGCGGACGGCGTCTGGTTCTGGAGCAGCACCGTGCGTCTGCTCTGCCGGAAAATCTATGTCATTGAGGACGACTGCGGCGCCGTCTCGAAACTGTTCATGGCGGCCGTGCGCAGGCTCGCGCTGGATGCCGGTCAGAACATCATTTCCTGCCGCTGCACGCTTTTCCCGGACAGCAAATACGAACATATCCTGATCCCGGAACTGGGGCTTGCCTTTTTGACGTCCAACAAACGCCACCAACCGGAGGTCACGCCCTACCGCGTGATCCACGCACGGCGCTTCACCAATAAAGAGCGCCTTGCCGCGCATAAATTCCGCATCCGCTTCACCCTGCGGGCCGTCACGGAGTTGATTCGGGAGGCCGCCTCCTGTATGAAGGAGGCACGGGATGAGCACGACCGGCTGGAGCAGTATTATATTCCGGCCATGGATTTTGAAAAGGTCGGGCGACTGCTCAAAAAAGTCATTTCGAGCATCCCGGAATAATCTTCATTAGAAGGAGAGAGACGACGGAAGCCGCCTCTTTTTTTCGGCTTTTTTTGCGATTTCCAGAAAGTAGGAACGGATTTGTCGTATAATGAACCGTGTCGGACCAATATTAATTTCAGAAAAAGGAATTGCATGCGGAGGATCTCATGTTTAAATTTACCGGATTCACCCAAAAAGCCAACAACGCCGTCAATGCGGCCATCGCGCAGGCATGTTCGCTGGGCCATACCTATGTGGGCAGCGAGCATCTGCTTTGCGGCCTTTTGCGGGAGGGCAGCATCATGGTCTATGCGCAGGTGCGGAGAAGCGGCGCGAGCTGCGAGGTCATCACCGCAAAGCTGCTGGAGACGGTCGGTCGCGGCTCCCGAACCGAGCTTTCCCCGGAAAACTTCACTCCGAAAGCGCGCCGCATTCTGGAGAACGCGCTGATGGAGGCGAAGCTCTCCGGCCTTTTACAGGCGGATACGGAACAGATTCTTCTTTCCATTCTCAAAGAACAGGACAGCTACGCCTTTCGTTTTCTGAAGCAGACCGACTGTGATTTGGAGGGGCTTATGCGGGAACTCAGCGGCATCACGGCCGAACTGACCGAATATCAGACCAAAAAGCAGCAGAAGCAGACCCGCACGCCGAATCTCGATAAATTCGGGCGGGATCTCACGCGGCTCGCGAAGGAACGCCGGCTCGATCCGGTGATCGGCAGGGAGAAGGAGCTGGCCCGGGTGGTCCAGATCCTTGCCCGGCGGATCAAGAACAATCCCTGTCTGATCGGGGACGCCGGCGTCGGCAAGACCGCGATTGCGGAAGGGCTGGCGCAGAAGATCGTCGCCGGAGACGTGCCGGAGGCGCTCCGTCAGAAACGGGTCATTGCGCTGGATCTGCCGCTGATGGTCGCGGGCGCGAAATACCGCGGCGATTTCGAAGAGCGCATGAAATCCGTGATGGACGAGGTTGCCCATTCGGGGAATGTCATCATTTTTATCGACGAAATTCATACCCTGATCGGAACCGGCGCGGCCGAGGGGGCGGTGGACGCCTCCAATCTGCTCAAACCGCAGCTTGCCCGCGGGGAATTTCAGCTGATCGGCGCCACCACCACGGAGGAATACCGCCGTTTCATTGAAAAGGATCAGGCGCTTGAGCGGCGTTTCCAGAGCGTGATGGTGCCTGAGCCGGACGAGGCGGCGGCAATCTCCATTCTCAACGGGTTAAAGGAACGATATGAAACCTTCCATCACGTCTGCGTCACCAAGGAGGCGGTGGAGGCGGCGGTAAAGCTCTCCATTCGCTATCTGCCGGAGCATCGTCTCCCGGATAAGGCCATCGACCTGATGGACGAGGCCTGCTCCCGCGCGGGGATGAAGCCTTGCCGCGAGGAGAGCGGTTGTCTTCCGGAGGTGACGGCGGAGGACATCGCAGCGGTTCTTTCTTTGAGCACGGGGATCGACGCCGGCCGCTTCACTGAGGACGAAAGTGCCATGCTCATGAGGCTGGAGGAGACAATTCACCGCCGTGTCGCGGGGCAGGAGAGAGCCGTTTCCGCCGTGGCAAGGGCCATCCGAAGAAACCGCGCGGGCCTGCGCGAGCCGAAGCGCCCGATCGGGTCGTTTCTCTTTGTCGGACCGGCCGGCGTCGGCAAGACGGAGCTGACGAAGGCGCTCGCGGAGGCGCTTTTCGGGACGGAGGAGTCGCTGATCTCGCTCGACATGACGGAATATGCGGAGCCGGGCTCGGTGGCGAAGCTGATCGGCTCGCCGCCGGGATACGTCGGCTACGACGATGCCGGCGGCCTGACGGAGAAGATCCGGCGGCGGCCCTATTCGGTCGTCCTGTTCGACGAGATCGAAAAGGCGCATCCGGATGTGCTCAATCTGCTGCTCCAGCTCCTCGACGAGGGGCGCCTGACCGATTCCCACGGACGGAAGGTGGATTTCCGCAACTGCGTGATGATCCTGACTTCCAATGTCGGCGCGAAGGCGATCCTCAACTCCGGTCCCATGGGCTTTTCCGTGACGAATAAGGCCGGTACCGTGCCGGATGCCGTAAGGCCGGCCGTGATGGCCGAGCTCCGGGCCGCGTTTCGTCCGGAGTTCCTTAACCGGCTCGACGAGGTCGTGCCGTTTGACAAGATTGGCTACCGTGTTGCGGAGCAGATCGCCCATAAGATGCTTTCCGGTCTCCGGGAGCGCCTGTCCGCTTCCGGCATCGACGCCTCTTTTTCGTCCAATCTCGTCGAGGCGATGGCAAAGCTCTGCTCGGAAAAGGAAAACGGCGCCCGCCCGATGAAAAAATTTCTGCGCGACAATGTGGAAGATCCGCTCTCGGAACAGATTCTTTCCGGCGGGCTTTCCCGCGGCGATCGGGTCTTCTGCGACTGGGACGGCGCGCTCTCCTGCCGCAAAATCGACGAAGATTTTGCCGGGGTTTAACCTTGACATTTGACCTTTCTTCGTGCATAATAGACGGGAAATCGCGGATATAGTTCATTGGTAGAACACCGGCTTCCCAAGCCGGATAGGCGGGTTCGATTCCCGTTATCCGCTCCAGCAGACTGAGCCAAACGTCGCTTAATGATGCGGCGTTTGGTCTTTTTATTTTTAAGGGGATACCGGAAGCGACACCGCTTTTTAAAATTGCTTCGCTACGAGGACGTGAACTTCCTTTGCCTTTTCAGACATCCGTATGCCGACAAACGCTTGAAAGGACTGCGATGGAACATCGTCCTCCGCGTTCCTCACTTTGTGGGGAGCCACTTTTTTTGCCTGTGTCGGCATCCGCATTCGGCTGGGCAAAAACCTGTTGGTGGGAACCGAATGCTCGGCGAGTCCCCGGGCGTGTCACACCGGGGACGGCGGTACGATATAATAAAACGGAATCGAATGATTTTATTGGAAACATCGGATTCCGGAAGCTCCGTTCTAATTTCAATTTTAAATGTTTTCTAAAGAAAACACGCTTCTACCGAACAACCCGTCCTCTTTTTAGATAAAAAGGAGTGAATCATGTAAATGGCCAACATAAACGCAGAAGCCAGAGGAACGATGGTGCGCCGCGGCAATGTCTGGCAGATCAACAACGCCTTTGTCGAGGATGTGTCCACAAGGGATGGGAGAACCGGCTACCTGTTGGTCTCCTACGCGGTCATAGCGCCGAACAATCTGACAATGATCGAGCTTTTGAGATTAAATGTCGGGAGAAATACCATCATCACAAACCAATTCGGCCGCACGGTCCGCTTATCCGATATCCGTCCCGGCATGTGGGTCAACGCCTTTTTTTCCCCGGCCATGACCAGAAGCATCCCGCCTCAGACAAATGCGTTTCGCATCACCGTTCTGCAAAACACCTCAATTCCAATCCCACCGCTTTTCCCCATCCAACCGTTCCCACCGTCTCCGCCATCCCCGCCGGGTCCTCCATCCCCGCCTCTCCCTCCGAGCGTCACGACAACGGACCGGGTAGCCGGCGTAGATACCCGGAATCACATGCTCGTGACAGGGAATCCCAACGACATCAACCGGCAGAAAAGGTTCATCGTCACGGACGATACGGTGATTCTGAACCGAAACGGCAACCGGATCCAACTGGGTTCCCTGCGACCCGGGCAGTGGGTTCAAATCACGCATGCCAATTTTCAGACGATGAGCATTCCGCCGCAGACCACCGCCTTCCGAATTCAGGTTCTTTAAAAGAGTCTCTCTTTTGCCGATCCAGGTCCTGCCGGGCATCATCCGGGGGTTCGTCCGCACGGCCGGTTCAAAGGGGCATGAGTCCCGGCCGCGCAGACGAAAGGCGGGTAAATTTTTTATGAATAAAAATAAGGCCGGAGAAAAACCGGCCTGTCTTTCTTTGCGGCGAAAGAAGGCCGGAGGCGTCCGCTGAAGAGGAAGCGAAAATCCCGTGCCGCACACGGCAAAAAAACAGGCCGTTTTTTCGGCGGAGGTTTGACAACGAGGCGTATATCCTGTAAAATGGAACTGCGTTTGGGAGTATCTGCATACCCCGGAAAGGAGAGCTATGAAAAAACGGTTTTTCGCTCTGTATGAGACTCTGATTCTGCTCCTGGCCGGCGTGATAAACGCTTGTGCGGTGCCGCTCAATCCCGATACCGGCGGCAATCGTACCTTGCTATTCATCGTCATCGGCGTCGCGGTTTTTTCCGCGCTCGGTATTCTCGTTTTTATTCTTCTGGGAAAGAAACGCTGATCGGTTCCGATAAGAATCCGGCGCGCTTTCCACTGCTCCTACATATTAAAAAAAGACCCCTGCTTTTCGGCGGAGGTCTTTTTCCGTTTTGGATTCTTTTTGCATCGGAAAATGAGGGGAAATCATGGGCGTGAAGCCGACGGCGACCGGGGAAATTCTCTTTGCGCCGGAAAGATCATAAGCACGAGACCGGAGACAGCGAAGAGATTTTTGGCGCCGGAGAATGGGGCACGGCGGAACGGGCTTTTCTTTAAAACGGCGGATTCCGGTCGAAGGGGAAAAATTATTCCTTTTGCTCAAAGCAGGCCTCCGCGGCCGCCAGAAGGGTCAGTTGGTCGCCGATCGAGACAAGGACGGCCGACAGATAGGCTGCCGCCTCAGACGAAAGATTCTGATGGAGGAGGATGGCCAGCGCCGTCACTGCCGCTGCGGTTTCGCAGGAATTCATAAGCATCACCGCAAAAAAGCTATGCGCCGAAAGCAAAAAATATCTTTTTTCACAGGATTGATTTCAAAAAAAGGGGAAGCGGAACGGCGCTTCCCCTTTTTTAATGTTTTGTGAAGCAAGTCTCGGGTCTTGAGCAGACCGCTTTTGGCGAGCCACTGAAGCTTGAAACGATGAGAATCATTCGTAGGTTTCCGGACAGACCTCCCGGATTTTTTCTTCGAGAGCGAAAAAATCCTCCATGCCTTCCGGTTTCTGATGCGGGTTGCGCAGCAGGGCGGCAGGGCGGAAAGTACCCATCACGAGCCGGCCGTCGACCTCTTTCCACTGCCCATGTTCCTTTGTGACGCGAAAATCCGGCCCAATGAAACGAAACGCCGCGATCCTGCCGAGGCAGACGATCAATTTCGGGTCGATCAGACGGATCTGTTCCCGCAGCCACGCGCGGCAGGCCTGAACCTCTTCCTCCTCCGGATCACGGTTTTTCGGAGGGCGGCATTTGACCATATTTGCTATGTAAATATTTTTATCCCGCGAGAGATCCACCGCCGCCAGCATCTTGTCCAGAAGTATACCGCCACGCCCGACGAAAGGCTGGCCGGTCAGGTCCTCCTGTTCGCCGGGGCCTTCGCCGATAAACATCACCCTTGCATTCGGATTCCCCGTACCGAAGACCACGTTGTTCCTGGTTTCGCACAGGCCGCACTTCCGGCAGTCGAGGCATTCCCGGCGCAGCGTGTCCAATTCACTCATTTTTTAGTTCCTTTCTTTTTTATACCGCCCTAAAAGGGCTGCGAGTTTTCTCGACGGCCAAAAGCAGGCCGTCGGTGTGCTTCGCGCACACGAAAACTCGTCGTACGATTAGCCTAAAACCGCCCTAAAAGGGCTGCGAATATTCCCTGCCGGTCCAAGAGCCGGACCGGCATTCCGTAAACGGAACCGGAATATTCGATCCCGGACAAAATGGCCGTCGGTGTTGCTTCGCGCACACGAAAACTCGTCGCAGCAGCCGGATGTGGCCCCTGAGAAGCTATGTATCGGTGAGCGGATTATTCCTGTAAACTGAAATCGTATTCCGGAGCGGCATCCTCTTCCTCCCGGCGAGCGTCCACGATCACGGCGGTGGTGGCGGTGCCTCCTGCCGCGTTGGACTCGTCGGTATCGATATGGATGGCGAGCCCTGCGCTCGTGCTGACACGGATGATGACGTCGTCAAAGGTCAGGGAACGGGTCGGGCTCTCCACGCGGATGGAGACCAGCTCGTTGTTTTTGCGGCCAAAATGTTCCGCATCCGCCGGCGTCATATGGATATGCCGTTGCATGATGATGACGCCTTCTTTGAGCTCGATCTCGCCGCAGGGTCCGATGATCTTACAGGGGGCGCTGCCTTCGAGATCTCCGGAGAGGCGTACCGGCGGATCGAGGCCGACGGCGCGGGCATCGGAGATGGAGAGCTCCACTTGGGTCTGGCTGCGGGCCGGACCGACGATGGTGAGGCCGGAGAGCGTGCGCTTCGGCCCGACGACGTCGACTTTCTCATAACAAGCGAACTGTCCCGGCTGGGAGAGGGCACGTTTGCTGTGGAGCACATCTTCGGAGTTGCCGAACAGCACTTTCAAATGCTCCTTGGAAAGGTGAACATGGCGGACGGATGTTTCAAGCAGAATCGGTTCGGATACGGACATCATTCATAGCCTCCTGATTTCCATTCTTCTTTCATCTTATCCCGATTTGAAAAGATAATCAAGAGAAATCTGAATTTTTAGAAATGGCAACTTTCATGCAACCAAAATATATTCTTTTTTGGCATAGCCGATGGTGCCGTCGTAATTGACGAGATACCAGCCGTTCCATTCGCCGAGCACCGTGAGCATGGCGCCGTTCGGAGCAAGAATCAGCACGGGGGCGCTTAGATTCGGCTTGCTGCGGATATTGAGATTGCCGCTGTGCAGCTTGACCCGGCCGGTGCGTTCCGGCTGAGGGGAGATCAGCGGGATGCCGAAATATTCCGTCAGCGACAGAGCGAGGTTTTCTGCGATTTCCGGAAGGTTTCCGGTGATCCATGCCGCGTCCTGCGCGTTGTCGTGATAGCCGAGCTCCAGCAGGTTGGCGGGCGCCCTTGTCTTGGTCACTTCGCCGAGATTGGTGGTGGGCATGGTCTTTACCTGATCGGGCAGGGGGTAGATGGTACGCAGGTTTTTGGCGAAGATCTCGGCCATCTGTTTTCCTCTGGTGCTGCCCGGCGCATAAAACACGATGATGCCGCGGTTTGTACCATATTTGCCTTCTGGAGAGGCATTGGAGTGGAGCGCAATATGCAGGTCGTAGGTTCCTTCGTTGGAGGCGCGCAGGGAGGATCCCGCGGTCATCTCAGGCGTGTTGCGGACGTAGCGGATGCCGGAAGAACGCAGCCACGGCACCAGATTGTCGGCCAGCTTGTTCATCCAATATTCTTCCGTGCCGCCGCTGACATATTGGTTGGCTTCCTGTGTGGAGGGGCTTAAGTAAATAATGGGCATAAAAATACCTCCTTTTTCTCAGTCCATTCTATGAAGCAAAAAAACGAATCGTGCCGTGCATCAGAAAAATCATTGTATTTCTTAAGTCCGGTGGTATAATGTTCTTTAATATATTTTTTGGGAATTTGGGGTGAAAGAATGGAAATCCGTATCGAAAGAGCGACAAAACTGAAGGAAAAACCCGATCAGAAGGCCCTCGGTTTCGGAAAATATTTTACCGATCACATGTTTTTGTATAACTGGGATCAGGATATCGGCTGGCATGACGCCCGAATTGTGCCCTATGCGCCGATTCCGATGGATCCGGCGTGCATGGTGCTCCATTATGCTCAGGAGACGTTTGAAGGGCTGAAAGCCTATCGGGATACGGAGAATCACATCCGTCTGTTCCGTCCGGAAATGAATGCGAAGCGCATGTGGAATTCCAACGACCGCCTCTGCATGGCGCAGGTGCCGATCGACGATTTCGTACAGGCCGTCGAGGAATTGGTCAAGATCGAAAAGGACTGGGTCCCGTCCGAGCCGGATACTTCCCTTTATATCCGTCCGTTCATCTTTGCAACGGAGAGCTCCGTCGGCGTCCATCCGGCGAAAAGCTATATGTTTATCATCGTGCTCAGCCCGGTCGGCGCCTATTATGAAACCGGACTTGCACCGGTTAAAATTTATGTGGAAGACGAATATGTCCGCGCGGTCCGCGGCGGTACGGGCTTTGCCAAATGCGGCGGCAACTATGCGGGCTCCCTTGCCGCGCAGAGAAAGGCCGAGGCGCTTGGCTATCATCAGGTCCTTTGGCTCGACGGCGTCAACAGAAAGTATGTTGAGGAAGTCGGCGCCATGAATATGATGTTCAAGATTAACGGTGAGATCTGGACCGCTCCGTGCGAGGGCTCCGTTCTGCCGGGCATCACCCGTGACTCCTGCCTCAAGCTGCTGAAGAAATGGGGCTACACCGTCCGCGAGGAGAACCTCGCCATCGACGATCTGATGGCTGCCTCCGCCGCCGGAAAGCTGGAGGAGGCCTTCGGCACCGGCACCGCGGCGGTCATCTCTCCAGTCGGAGAGCTCTATTATAAAGGACAAAAGGCCGTCGTCAACAACGGCGAGATCGGCGCGCTGACCCAGAAGCTCTACGATACCCTCACCGGGATTCAGTGGGGCCGCCTTGAGGATCCGTTCGACTGGAGCCGCGTGATTGCATAATTTGGATCGCTTTTCCGCCGGCGGGTTTGACGACCTGCCGGCTTTTTTTGAGAATTTCCGAAAGATCCGGGTCGGGCGGGGAAAGATATTTCCCGATTCCGACGCCGCGGATCGACGAAAAAGCGGCAAAAAATCCCGGATTGCGGATGCCGGGATTTCCTACGGAAGGCGTCATATTTTTGCATTTGTAAATTAAAATGATATAGAAAAGAAAGAATATTTCTGTTATAATTAAATAAATAAATTTACGGGATCATGCGGATGCGCATCCTTTCCGAAAGGGAGAAAAGAAAACGGAACAAATTGTCGATATCGACCGGATGGAGCATGCGGTGGAGCTGTTTGGGAGCTTCGACGAAAATGTCCGGCTGCTGGAGAAAGAATATAACGTCGCGATTGTCTGTCGGGGCACGCAGGTCAAGGTGACCGGAGAGCCGGAGAATGTTGCTCCAGCCGTCCGCGCCGTGCAGGGGTTGCTTTCCCTGATTGAGCAGGGCGAGCAGCTGACGGATCAGAACATTCGCTACGTCATGACGCTTGTTTCGGAGGGCAGGGAGGAGAAGATCCGGGAGTTTTCCGGGGACTGCATCTGCATCACGGCGAAAGGCCGGCCGATCAAGGCAAAGACGCTCGCGCAGAAAGCCTATGTCGACACCATCCGCAACAATACGATCACGATGGCCGTCGGGCCGGCCGGCACAGGAAAAACATATCTCGCCGTGGCCATGGCGGTCCGCGCGTTCCGGGGGCAGGAGGTCAACCGCATCATTTTGACGCGCCCTGCGGTGGAGGCCGGAGAGAAGCTCGGTTTCCTGCCGGGCGATCTTCAAAATAAAGTCGACCCTTATCTGCGGCCGCTTTACGACGCCCTGTTTGAGATGGTGGGGCCGGAGAATTACCAGAGGTTTGTGGAGAAGGGTAACATCGAGGTCGCGCCGCTCGCTTATATGCGCGGCCGCACGCTGGACGACTCCTTCATCATCCTCGACGAGGCCCAGAACACCACGCCCGAGCAGATGAAGATGTTTCTGACGCGCCTTGGATATAATTCAAAGATCGTTGTCAACGGCGACATCACGCAGATCGACCTGCCGATCATCAAGCGCAGCGGCCTGATTGAGGCGGTCAAGGTGCTCAAAGGCGTCGAAGACATCGGATTTATCAAATTCACCGAGCGGGACGTCGTGCGCCACCGGCTCGTACAGAATATCATCAGGGCTTACGAGAAGTATGACGAAGGGAGAAATAAAGAGAATGGCACTCGCAAAAGTTATCATCTCAAATCGGCAGAAGGAAGTTAAAATCCCAACCGGAATACGGTTACTGATCCGGCGCTGCTGTGAGGCCACTCTCCAGACCGAGGGCTTCCCGGAGACGGCGGAGATCAGCCTCAGCTTTGTCTCGAAGGAGGAGATCCGGCAGCTCAACGCGGAATTTCGCAGAGTGGATGCCGTCACGGATGTGCTCTCCTTCCCGCTCGGCGAGAACGGAAACTACGATCATAACCCGGAGACCGGCGCCCTGATGCTCGGCGACGTCGTCCTCTGCATGCAGAAGGCCGAGGAACAGGCCGATCTCTATGGCCATTCCCTCCAGCGTGAGGTCGCCTATCTGACCGTCCATTCCGTGCTGCATCTGCTGGGATACGACCATGTGGACGGCGGGCTGGAGCAGGTCCGCATGAGGGAGCGCGAGGAGACCGTTCTTGCGAAGCTCGGCCTTCAGCGGGACGCCTCCTATGTGGACGTGGAGGAAGAATAAGCCGCCGCGAAACCGGAGGACATGAGGCCGGAAGGATTTTTCGGCAAAGAAAGGATTTTTCATCGGATGGAAGAAACCAAAGGCGCGTTTGTCGCCATCGTCGGCCGGCCGAATGTCGGAAAAAGCTCTTTACTGAATGCGTTTCTCGGCGAAAAGGTCGCTGCCGTTTCGGCGAAGCCCCAGACGACCCGTACGCGGATCACCGGCGTTCTCACCAAAGGCCCGCTGCAACTTGTCTTTCTGGATACGCCCGGCCTGCACCAGCCGCGCAGCAAGCTCGCCGAGTACATGGTGAAACAGGTCGGCGAATCCGTGGCGGATGTGGATCTTGCGGTGCTCGTCACGGAGCCGCTGGGGGAAATCGCTAAAGCGGAACTTGACCTGATGCAGCGTTTCAGGGATCAGGGCCTGCCGGCGATTCTCTGCATCAACAAGATCGATCTCCTGCAAAATAAAGAGGCCATGCTCGCGAAGATCGCCGCTTTCTCCAAAGAATTTGATTTCGATCAGGTGGTTCCGATCTCCGCGCTGACGGGCGACGGCCTCGACATTTTGCTTGAGGAAATCGGCAAATATGCTCAGCCCGGCCCGCATTTTTTTGAGGACGACATCCTCACCGACATGCCGGAAAGGGCCGTCGCGGCGGAGTTGATCCGCGAAAAGCTGCTGACCGATCTCTCCGACGAGGTGCCGCACGGCATCGCGGTCGGCATCGAGAGCATGAAAGAGCGGGAGGACAAGGAGCTTATCGACATTGAGGCCACGATTTACTGCGAAAAGGATAGCCACAAAGGCATCATTATTGGCAAGAAAGGCGCCATGCTCAAAAAAATCGGTATCGAGGCCCGTGAGGAGCTGGAACGCTTCCTCGCCTGCAAGGTCAACCTTCAGCTTTGGGTGAAGGTGAAAGAGGACTGGCGCAACCGCGAGGGCCTTCTGCGCAATTTCGGATTCACAGAGAAATAGCATATGTTCCGGAGTGCCGGATCATATGCTGCGAGTTTTGCATTTCCGGGCCGAAAAGCACGGCCCGGATTCCGCCTTCGGCGGAACCACGCAAAACGTCGTCATAAACGAAACAGGGTGCCGGGTGATATACCGCAGTACTGATAAAAGTGTTGCGAGTTTTGCATTTCCGGGCCGAAAAGCACGGCCCGGATTCCGCCTTCGGCGGAACCACGCAAAACGTCGTCATAAACGAAACAGGGTGCCGGGTGATATACCGCAGTACTGATAAAAGTGTTGCGAGTTTCGTGTTTTCCGGCCGAGGGCCGGGATTTTGGCTTCGTCAAGCCCACACGAAACGTCGTCATAAAATAAAATGAGGCACCGGCTCATAGGCCGCGGATTTTGCATTTTCACAGACGCCCGGGGCCGACTTTTTGAATTAACGGATTTTCCCTCACATAGCGAAGTGAAAAAGACATACACTGTTTTTGAACAAATTTGCGATTCGGAGGGAAAATCCATGGAAAACAACAGTTGGGACAATTTCTTTAAAACCGGAAAGGTTTCGGATTATATCCATTACAGCGCCTCGAAGGACAAGAGCCTTCATGCCAAATACAACAATGGGGAAATTAAACCCGCGCTCGCCGAAGAAGTAGGGAAAAGCGACACCACCATGATTAAGCCGGCGCTCGCGGAGGATGTGGAGATCAAGCGTGCAGATCAAGACGGAGGGCCTGATTCTCAGGACACAGGATTATAAAGAGAGCGATAAGCTGCTGACCATCCTGACAAAGGATGCCGGCATTGTGACGGCCTATGCCGGCGGCGCCTCGAAACTCAAAAATCGCTTTTCCTGCTGTGCGTCGCCGCTGTGTTATGCCGAGTTTGTCCTGTTTCGGAACCGGGATAAATGCACCGTCGACAGCGCCGAACCGAAAGAACTTTTCTTTGGCATCCGCGAGGATCTCATGAGCCTTTCGTATGCGAGCTATTTCAGTGAACTTGCCATGAGTTGTATTCCGGCCGAGGAGCCTTCGGAGGAGATTCTGCGGCTGACGCTCAACACCCTTTATATGTTGGAGAACAAAAAGCGCCCGCCCGAGCAGCTCAAAGCGATCTACGAACTGCGCCTGATGAGCATCTCCGGCTTCCGGCCCGATCTCGTCGCGTGCAGCGAATGCGGCGAGTACGAAAAGGAGTTCTTCTGGTTTTCGCCGGAGGAGGGCAAGGTCTGCTGCGGCGACTGTATGCCGGAAGCGGAGCCGGGGAGACTGCCGCTCTCAAAAAGCGCCTTCTTTGCGGCGCGCCATATCGCCTATGCGCCGGATGAAAAGCTGTTTTCCTTTACAGTCGGCGGGGAGGCGCTCAAGGAACTTGCGGCGGCTGCGGAGCAGTATACGATTTGCAGAATGGAACGAACTTACAAAACCCTCGATTTCCTGAAAGGCATCGAGGGGATGAATACATAGAAAATGGCGTTGGGAGAACGCCGTTTTTCGTCATCGGGGGAAATCAAACATGACTGAAAACAGACATTACCATGCGCTGGAGCTGGACAAGATTTTAGAGAAGCTCGCCGATCTCGCCGGATGTGAGGACAGCCGGACGATGGCGCTCAATACCGAGCCCGCAACGACGCTGCGCGAAGTTTCGCGGCAGATGGGCTTCACAGCCGACGCGCATAGACTGAATAATGAATACGGGGCGCCGTCCCTTCGCGGGCTGAAGAACGTCTGCGGAACGCTGCGCCGGGCACAGATGGGCGCGGTACTGACGCTAACGGAGTTTTTGGATGTGGAGCGGTTTCTTGCCGCCCTGCGCGAAATGAAGGCGTTCCGCGGCAATTCCGATAAGGACGAGACGACCACGCTCGATCCGCTCTTCGAGAGCCTGTCGCCGAACCGCGCGCTGGAGGAAAAAATCGGCTTCGTCGTCGTCTCGGAGGAGGAGATCAGCGACACCGCGAGTCCGGAGCTCGCCGACATCCGCCGGAAGATCAAGAATTCGCAGGCGAAGGTCCGGGAGTCGCTCGATCACATGATCCATTCCCAGACCTACGCCAAATTTTTGCAGGATCCGATCGTCACCATGCGGGACGGCCGCTACTGTATCCCGGTCAAATCCGAATATCGCGCGGAGGTCAAGGGTATGGTGCACGACACCTCCGGGTCCGGCGCGACGATCTTCATCGAACCGGCCTCCGTCGTCGAGGAAAACAACGAGACCCGCGTGCTGAAAGCGAAGGAGCAGGAGGAGATCCGCCGGATTCTTTACAATCTCTCGCAGGAGGTCGGCGCGGATGCGGACAGGCTGACCGCCGATTACTCCGCGCTGATCGAGCTGGATTACTATTTTGCGAAGGCGCGCCTCGCCGACGCGATGGATGCGAACGTCCCGTCCCTGACCGACGACGGCATCATCAAGCTGGTCCGCGCCCGCCATCCGCTGATCGACGCCAAAAAGATCGTCCCGGTGGATATTTCGATTGGCAAGGATTTCGACGTGCTCGTCATCACCGGCCCGAATACCGGCGGCAAGACCGTCGCTCTTAAAACGCTCGGCCTGTTGACGCTGATGACCATGTGCGGCCTGATGATTCCGGCCGGAGAATCCAGCTCCGTCTCCGTCTTCGGTTCTATCTTTGCCGACATCGGCGACGAACAGAGCATCGAACAAAACCTTTCCACGTTTTCCTCTCATATTTATAATACGATCCATATTCTGGCCGAGGCCGACGACCGGAGTCTTGTGTTGCTCGACGAACTCGGCGCGGGCACCGACCCAACGGAGGGCGCGGCTCTCGCGATTGCGATCATTGAGCGGCTCAAACTCTATGGCGCCAAACTCGCGGCCACGACGCACTTTCCCGAGATCAAGGTCTACGCCCTCCAGACACCGCGCGTCGAGAACGCCTGCTGTGAATTTGATGTGCAGACGCTTTCCCCGACCTACAAGCTACTGATCGGCGTCCCGGGCCGGAGCAACGCCTTCGCGATCTCCGAGCGCCTCGGCATGGATTCCTCCGTCGTCGAGCGGGCAAAGGATTTCATCAACGGAGAAAATATCCGTTTCGAGGAGGTTGTGACGAAGCTCGAAAACAGCCGCCGCGAAGTCGAGGAGGAAAAGGCCAAGGCGGTCGTTTTCCGGGCGGAAGCCGAGCGCATCAAGAAAGAGGCCGAGAAGCAGAAGGCACAGTTTGAGGCCGACCGGGAGAAGGAGATGGAGCAGGCCCGCCTCGCGGCGAAAAAAGTGATGGAAAAGGCCCGTTACGAGGCCCAGAAGCTGGTCGACGAGATCAACGACACCAAAAAGCAGGTCAACGCCGAAAACGCCGTCGACATGGCCTCGCGTGCAAGGGCACAGATGAAGGACGGCATGAAGAAAATTCAGGATATCGCCGATCCGGTGATGAACCGCGACGACGGCTATGTCCTGCCGCGGGCGCTGAAACGCGGCGATACGGTGCGCATCAACGGCCTGACCAAGGAGGGAACCGTGCTCAGCGATCCGGACGGCGCGGGCTACTGCACCGTGCAGACCGGTATCGTCAAGACGAAAGTGAATATCAGCGAGCTACGGCTCGTCGAAAACAGGGCGAAAAAGACGACCCTCGGCGGCGGGAGCGTCACCAAGACCATCGAAAGCGCCTCCCGACGGGCGGCGGCCTCCGAACTCGATCTGCGCGGCATGGATGTGGAAAGCGCCCTGCTCGAGCTCGACCGCTTCATCGACGAATGTGTCTTGATGAATTTCAAGACCGTCTCGATCATTCACGGCAAAGGCACCGGCGCGCTCCGTGCGGGCGTCCAGCAGGCGCTGAAGAAAAATAAATCGGTCCGGACTTACCGCCTCGGCGTCTATGGCGAGGGGGAAACCGGCGTGACCATTGTGGAGCTAAAATGATGAACGTGATGTATCTGGAAACGCCTATCGGCCTGATCAGAGCGGCCGATCAGGACGGCTTTCTGACGGAGCTCGACTTTGTGCGCGAAAAAGAAACGGAGGCGTACTCAAACGATTCTGCCGTGCTCAAAGAGACGGAACGGCAGCTTCAGATGTATTTTTCCGGAAAGAGGAGGGACTTTGATCTTCCGGTCCGGACGGAGGGGACGGTGTTTCAGAAGGCCGTCTGGAATGCGCTAAGGGAGATCCCTTACGGCGAGGCGAAAACTTACGGGGAGATCGCTGCGGCCGTCGGGAAACCCGGTGCCGCGAGGGCCGTCGGCTCGGCCTGTCACCATAACCCCGTCTCGATCGTGATCCCCTGCCACCGGGTGCTCGGCGCCTCGGGAAAACTGACCGGCTACGGCGGCGGACTTGAGAAAAAGGAGTTTCTGCTCGATCTGGAGGGCGTCTCCTACCGGAAACAGCCCGAGTGACATGCATACAAAATGATATTCGGAATAAGGAAAGCCTCCGTCCGTTCTTTAAGAACAGGCGGAGGCTTTTTTATTTCTTAAGAATATGTGGTCCGGTGTTTATCTCCGGGAAATCCCGAAGATGTCCGGCAAATCGTCATGCGAAAGAGTGTCTCGGCGGCTCGGTGGATTTTAACGGGTCCCGGTATGGCGAGATCAGGCATGAATCCATTTCAGTTTCGGATATTTCGGCATGCCGTTTTCGGTTATATTTTCCGGTGCTCCTTGGATGAGCGGGAGCGCATAATCGAAATATGGCTGAAGCATGCCGTTTCCGGCCTCGTTGATCCATTCGCGCGGAACGGTCTTTTCCGCGTTGGCGACGCCGGTGAGATCGATCAGTTTTGTGATACAGCGGTATTCGCCGGATTCCGGACGTGCGAACGCGACCATTTTTCCGGTAGCGCCGGCGACGGCTGCCTCCACGGCGGCCTTTCCCGCAAGAAACGCTTCTTCGATGTCGGTCTTGGATGCGCAGTGCGCGCTGCATCTCTGAAGCAGGGAGAACTCGATGCCGCGGACCTTGGCACCGGTATGGCCGTGAAGAAACTGAGCGAGCGTGGCCGCAAGTCCGCCGAGCTGGCGGTGTCCGAAGGAATCGATATTTTTGGCAAGGTCGCTGCCGTATTCGCTGATAAACCTGCCTCCCGCGTCGTGGATACCCTCGGAGGCGACGATCACGGTGTGTAGATGTTCCCTGCGGTAGGCGTCGACATCGCGGAAAAATGTTTCAAGGTCAAACGTCACTTCCGGCAGATAGACGAGAGCGGGCCCCCTTCCGGAAATGGAGGCAAGGGAGGAGGCCGCGGCGAGCCATCCTGCGTGGCGGCCCATGGTCTCGATGACGACAAGCGTCTCTTTATCATATACTTCGGCGTCCCTGATAACCTCGGCGACGGAGGTGGCGATATATTTGGCCGCGGAGCCGAAACCGGGGCAGTGATCGGTGCAGACAAGGTCGTTGTCGATGGTCTTCGGAACGCCGATCACCCGGCACTCCCAGCCGGAGCTCTGCATATACAGGAAGATCTTGTTGCAGGTGTCCATGCTGTCGTTGCCGCCGTTGTAAAAGAAATAGCGGACGTCATATTTTTTAAAGATTTCAAGAATGCGGCGGTAATCCGTATCGTCCTCTTCCGGGCTCTTCATTTTATACCGACAGCTTCCGATCAGGGAGGAAGGCGTATTCAGAAAAAGCTCCAGTTCGGCCGGATCTTCTTTTCCCATATCGACGATATCGTCGGATAGTACGCCTTTAATGCCATGGCGGGCGGCAAGGACACGGGTGATGCAGCGAGTCTCCAATGCGGTTTTCATCATTCCGTATGCGCTGGAATTGATAACGGAAGTGGGTCCGCCGGACTGCCCGATCAGGCAGGCTCCTCTGAGTTCACTCATGGAATCCCCATCCTTTCAAACATTTAAAAAGTACCCTGCCAATATTTTACTTGAAAAAGGCGATGGATGCAATGCAAGGATTTGCCAAAAAACAAGTTCTCTGATATACTATTTTCGTTATTCTTTCTTTGGAAACTGGAGGAAGGTCCGAATGGCCGGATATAAACGAAAAAACAGTTCCGCGCCCCTGCTGGTGACGATCCTGTTTGTGATTGTTGCCGTGGCGGCGGCGTGGACGATCCCGTATTTTACCGAAAGCGACGTGTCGGAGGATGAGTATCCTTGGGTCGAGGCGGACGAAATGGCCGTCAGCGGCTCGCTCTCCGGGGAGTCCGATTCCGGAAAGCGCAACGACGCCGCCACGCTCTCGTATTCCATCGCGGAGGAGATCAAGGTCAAAGACAACACCGCTACGCTGAAGATCGAGAATCCGGGCAAAAATGTGCTGCTGATGACCGTTACCATTACCGTCGGCGAGAAACAGATCTACCAAACCGGCTACCTGAAGCCCGGCCAATATATTCTTTCCGATACGCTGGATACTCCGCTTGATCCGGGCACCTATCAGGGAGTCGCCGTTTTTGAGGGCTTCGACCCGGAGACGGAGGAGAGCAAGGGCTCCATCGACGTCAATATCAGACTCGCCGTCGAGTAAGCCGGTCCGGAAAGCGCCCTTGCCGCGGTCGATCTTTCATAGCCGGGGGTTCCTTATCCGGAAATTGGATACAAAAAGACCCATGGGGAACGCCCACGGGCCTTTCTTTTTGTGAAAAAGAAAAATTTCTACTGAAAAAGAGAAAGAAGAGAATAAATTATACACTTTATCCTAAATAAAATAAAAAATATTGTGCAAGATAAATATTTGTACTTAATTCGACAAAAAACGACATGAACGAATGTTAAAATGAAAACACTTCGATGAGTAGGCGGCGGTTTCATGAATTATCGTTTGAGGGAAAGGACAATCGTTACAGAGGACGGAATCAGCGCAAAAGTTTGGGGAGTTGCTTTTATGGAAGAAGAAAAAGAGGTGGTTTATTTTCCCGATATTTCAATTAATCAAGGGCTGGCGAAGCGTTTCGCAGAGCTCTGCCTCCGAAACTCCGTCAGCCCGGTTCATCTTCACGACGTGTTGGAAGATTTTCTTGCGGCCAACGATTAGAAAATAGAAGGGAGACATGATCCGCCGGCAAAGTGAGGGTTTCATCCCGAAAAAATCGAATACGAGGTGTTTCGGCCGGAGAAAAAGGCCGTCACACGATATTTCGGAAGAGCGGTAACTCGGAGTCATAAATGTCATCCAAAAGAATTTTACAGCGGTCGATTTCCGCAGTCAGCTCGCCGATATCGCCATGTTCCGCCAGCTTTTCCAGTCTCGCAACGGCGAGGGTAACTTGGTCAAGCTGGGTATGGCGGACGATCCGGCAGAGCGTGCGGTGTCGTTCAATCCAGTCGGCCGTAAGGATGGCGGCGGCCTCCGCAGTTTTTTTATTGTCACCCTCCTCCGCCAGCACCGACAATTCCTCCATTTCGGAAAGGAGAATGTCCTTGTTATTTTCGAGGGTATGAAGGCCCCAGCCGCTCATGCCGACCATCACGGCCAGCAGAGCCGCTGCGAGCGCTACTCTTCCCATTTCGGATCGGTCTCCTTTTTTACAAGATAATATGTTTCCGACGAGTCGCAGGTCATCAGGAATACCTTTTCCGGCGTGACCTGATTTTCTTTGAGCACGCGGTCCAGCCAAGCTTGGCCGAGGCCGCAGATTTCCAAAGTTTCCGGCATGAGCACGCCGTCGCTGATGACTACCAGCGGGGGCGTGTTTTCGTTTGCCTTGGCGGGCAGGGCGAGCATCTCCGCCGTGACGGGGCGCGCGTAATATTTTGGATAGACGGTCAGCTTGCCGTTTGTCTCCACAATCGCCCAGCCCACCTCCCGGATGTCGAAGATGCCGTTGATGCGGAGTTGGCTCATCAGGTCCTCGATGGAAAAGCGCAGTTCCCGCATCCGCGCCTGATCGATCGTTCCGTTGCGGATGATCACCACCGGGTTTCCGGAGATGACGACCTGCGCCTTGTTGCTTTTCATCGCGACGGCGGAGAGCAGCACCTCGGAGCTCATCAGCGTGACGATCGGCACGATGGCGGAGAGCAGCGGAATATCCGTATCCTCGATGGAGATAGTCGCGATGTTGGAAATCAGGATGGCGATGACGAATTCGGAGGGCTGCAGTTCGCCGAGCTGGCGTTTTCCCATGATGCGGAGGCAGATAATAATTAAAATGTAGATGATAATGGTACGGAAAAGCACGATATACATGAAGATCTCTCCCGCGGTACAGCATTCTGATTTAGTATGCCGCCGCGTACGCCGTTCTATTCCTTTCTTTCGGGCATGGGATGGTTCTTTAAAAAATAAGAGGCCGCTTGCCAACACGCGGATTTGTGATATAATAAAAAAATCACAGACCTATAATAAGGGTGCGGATTTTTATGCCGGAGGGATCATCTTGCTGAAGAGCGGCCATGAAAAGATCAAAAAACAGATGGAACCGCCGGAGCCGCTGACAATGAAAAGCTTTTTCCGGGAATGGGTGCTTCCGCTGGGAACGGAGGCGTTGGTACTTTTTGTCCTTCTCAAATTTATCTTTATGATCAATTTTGTACCGACCGAATCCATGTGGCCGACGTTGCCGACCCATAGCGCCCTCTTTTCCACCCGGATTTTCTACAAAGAGAACATCGAACGCGGGGATATTTTGGTTTTCCGTTCCGACGAGACGGGCAAGGTGCTGATTAAGCGCTGCATCGGTCTGCCGGGGGAGACGGTGACGGTCGGATCCGACGGGAGCGTCCGGATCGACGGCGACCTTCTGGCGGAGCCCTATGTCAGCTCGGATTCCGACTATTCGGGCGTATTTGAGGTGCCGGAGGGCTGCTATCTCTTTTTCGGAGACAACCGCGGCAATTCGCTGGATGCGCGCTACTGGCAGGAACCCTATATTTCCGAAGACAAGCTGATGGGTAAGGCGCTGTTTGTGCTATGGCCGATCGGCAGTTTCGGTACTCTGGAATGAGACAAGAGGAGTTTATGGAAGAGAATCAGGAAGAAAAAATTCAGGAAGCCGATGCGGTTTCTGCGGAAAAAAAGGCGGCAAAACGGGCCGCAATAAAGAAAGAGATCATCGATTGGTGCAAGGCGCTGCTGTTTTACTGCGTCATTCCGGTGCTGCTTTTTAATTATTTTTTCATCATCGCCTATGTGCCGACCGGTTCGATGATGCCGACCGTGAATCCCGGAGACTGGACGCTTGCCGTCCGTGTGCGGGATCCGGAGGCCTCCATCGGGCGCGGCGACGTGGTCGTCTTTTATTCGGAGGAACTGGACAAGATCCTCTTTAAACGCTGCGTCGGCCTGCCGGGAGAAGAAGTTGAGGTCAAAAAGAACGGCTCCGTCTATATCGACGGGGAGAAGCTTGAAGAGGACTACGTCAGCTCCGATTCCCGCGTCTCCCGCGACTTTGAGGTGCCGGAGGGTTGCTATCTCTTTTTCGGCGACAACCGCGGCGACTCGCTGGATGCGCGCTATTGGGACGACCCGTATATTTCCGAAGAGGACATCATGGGTAAGGCGATTTTTATCTTCTGGCCGCTCGCCGATTTCGGCGTGATTTAGTAACGGAGGGATTTCCGATGAATGGAAAAAAAGTAATGGTGCGCATCATGGTGGCTATCCTTATCCTTGCAATGCTGCTCCCGACGATCGCGTACGGGATCTATACGCTGCTGGCGGCATGAAGGTCATGATTGCGATGAGCGGGGGGGTTGACAGCGCCGTATCCGCTCTTTTTCTGAAAAATCAGGGATGGGAGATCGAGGGCGCGACCTTCCTTCTGAATGAAGGCGATGCGGGGCTTGCCGCCGCCGAGGACGCGAAACAGGTCGCGGACTTTCTCGGCATCCCGCACCATGTGTTCGATTTCCGGGAGCTGTTTGCGGAGAAGGTCGTCGGCGATTTTCTCTCCGAATATGAGGCTGGGCGGACGCCGAATCCCTGTATCCGGTGCAACCGGTTTATCAAATTTCCGGCCTTTCTCGCGGAAGCGGAGAAGCTGGGCTGCGAAAAGATCGCGACCGGCCACTACGCCCGGATCGCGGAGGGCAGGCTCTTCCGCGCCGCCGCCTTGGAAAAGGACCAGAGCTATGTGCTTTATAATTTGACGCGGGAACTTCTTTCCCGCATCATTTTTCCGTTGGGGGAGCGGACAAAAGCCGAAATCCGTCAGATCGCCGCGGAGGCCGAAATCCCGGTCGCGGAGAAGCCGGATTCTCAGGATGTCTGTTTCATCCCGGACGGCGACACCGGCGGATTCCTCCTGAGGCACGGCTGCGGCTCGGAGCCCGGGGATTTCGTGGCGGAGGACGGGAGCGTTCTCGGGCGTCATAAGGGCGTCGCGCATTACACGATCGGCCAGCGGAAAGGGCTCGGTCTCTCTCTGCCGGAGCCGCTTTATGTCGGCGGGATCGATCCGGCGAGCCGGAAAGTTTTACTTGTCAAAAACGAGGAGCTGTTCGGCCGGGAACTGCTGGCCGGCGGCTTTCACTGGATTTCCGGTCATGCGCCGGAGAAGCCGCTTCGGGTGCAGTGCAAGATCCGTTATGCGCATAAGGCGTCGGAAGCTTGCGCCGAGGTGCTGCCGGACGGCACGGTTCGCGTGGTGTTTCTCACGCCGCAGCGCGCCATCACAAAGGGCCAGTCCGCGGTGCTTTACCGCGGCGACGAGGTGTTGGGCGGCGGCATCATCCTCTGAGAGACGCAGCCTCTTGACGGGGCTTTCCTTTTTTTGTATAATAAAATGGTCAAGCGAGGACCGGACCGCTGGAAAGGGCTTATTTTATGGATGACGGAGACCCCGGAGGGTGCTCAGCAAATAAAAATTTTTGAGGCATGACCTTTGCGCTTCACGGAAAGGTTATGCTTTTTTGCGTTTTGAAACAAAACGGGAGGTCGATTTTTTATTCATGGATACCACGACAACAATTTTGGTCATGCTGGTTCTGCTGACGTTTTCCGCTTATTTTTCTGCGACGGAGACCGCTTTCAATACCGCAAGCCAGACCAAATTGAAGATCGAGGCGGACAAGGGAAACGGAAACGCCGCGTTGGCGCTGCGGCTGCTCGACAGTTACGATAAACTCCTTTCCACGATCCTCGTCGGCAACAACATTGTAAATATCGCTTTGACGGCCATCGCCACGGTCTTTTTTGTCAACTACATAGGCGATTCCGGCGCGACGGTCTCCACGGTCGTGATGACGGTGCTGGTGCTGCTTTTCGGCGAGATCACGCCGAAAAGTCTGGCTAAGGAATATCCGGAGACGTTTACCAAATTCTCCGCGCCGATCCTTCATGGAATTATGCTCCTGCTGACGCCGGTCAACTGGATCTTTTCGATGTGGAAAAAATTCATCTCCAAGCTCGTCAGCGGCGGGGATCAGCGCGGGATGACCGGGGAAGAGCTGATGAACATCGTCGAGGTGGCGGAGGAGGAGGGCGGCATCGGCAGTCAAGAGAGCGAACTCATCCGTTCCGCACTGGAGTTTAACGATCAGGATGCCGCCGACATCGCGACGCCGCGCGTCGATCTGGCCGCGGTTCCGCTCGACGCCACCAAGGAGGAGATCGAGAAGGTCTTCTTTGAATCCGGCTATTCACGTCTGCCGGTCTACCGGGAAAGCATCGACGACATCGTCGGGTTTATCCACCAAATAGATTTTCACCGGATGACGGAGGACCCGGATCTCACGTTGGAGAAGATCCTCCAGCAGCCGCTTTTTGTGCCCTGTACGATGAAAATTGGAGTCCTGCTCAAGCTGTTGCAGAAGGCGAAATGCCATATGGCCATTGTGACGGACGAATTCGGCGGGACCTTCGGCGTCGTCACGATGGAGGATATTCTCGAGGAACTGGTCGGCGAAATCTGGGATGAGCACGACGAAGTGATCGAGGATTTTGTGAAGAAAGAGGACGGCTATCACATTTCCGGCGGCGCCGATCCGGAGGAGATGTTTGAATATCTCGGTCTGGAAGAACGGGTCGATTCCGCAACGGTCAGCGGCTGGGTGATGGATGAGCTGGGCAAGGTTCCGGAAAAGGGAGACAGTTTCATCCACAGCGGAATGCGTTTCACCGTTTTGGAGACGGAGGGCATGCGTGCCTCGGAGATCCTGATTCAGAAAACGGAATAAAAAAGAACCGTCATGATTTTGGGTCATGGCGGTTTTTTCATAAGCAGAAACAATCATCTTGATATCCGGTACCATTATAAAAGGTTGTTCCGTGCGGGATGATTCTGGTTTCATGTTCTTGGGCGGTTTCAGGCCGTTTAGAAACATTTCTGGAATCTAATTCATCATAAGGCGGGAAACGGATGCTGTCAATGAAAAATGAGAAAAAAATAATGGAAACCTGAGCGAAAATAGTATTTGTTGTTTCACCGGCAAAAATAACAGGCGGAAAAAATTTTAGCATGAAGTTTTGCAAGCTTTCACTTTTGAAACCCAGCCGCCCGGCGGCTTGAAAGCTCGCCGCCGCGACCGACCGTCCGACCCTGCGCGAGGACTCGTCTTTGAAATGGAGCGGACAGACCGGGAAAAAAACATCCGCCTCGGAATCCACACGGCCAAAACGGTTGTGAAAGAGAATTTAGAGGCTCGCCGCCGCGACCGACTGTCCGACCCTGCGCGAGGTCTCGTCCGGCAGAATCACGGAGAGCCTCTCCGCCGTCTCCGGATATTCCCCGGCGAGCACCTCGTTCGCTTTTTTAAGGGCGATTTCGCCGCCCATTCCGGAGACGACGCGCCCCATCAGCAGGATGGTGCCGCACCCGTAAAGGTCATAGTAATAGGCGAGAGAGTGACCGAGGAAGGCGCCGATGGATTCGTAAATCCGTTTTGCCCCGGTATGTCCCTCCGCGAGCAGGCATTGCACCTCCCGGAGCTTTTCCGCCGGGGAAAGGGATCCCCTGAACCGAATTCCCACGGCCGGTGCGAGTCGGATCACGGTCTCCTGACTGAAATAGCGGGAGCCGCAGCCGACATCCCCGCTCCGGCCGTCCGGGCCGTTTTGCGGATTGAGGTCCACCGGCATGGTCGCCAGTTCGTTCAGCCAGCCGGTGAGGCCTCCGGATGCGTCGATGTAGCCGCCCGCCTCGCTCGTACCCATCGTGACGGCGAGCAGGTTGTTCCGCCCAAGATTCATGGCGCCCGCGAGCGCGGAGACATCTCCGTCGTTGCAGACCGTGACCGGCATGTCCCCGATCTCCTTCACTGCCCGCGGATAGATATCCCTTACCTTGCTTTCAAAAAGCGCTTTCGGCACACTGCGGAACAGGGAGGCAAATACTGTGCGGTTGCCGATAAAAACGCCGGCGGAGGAGATGCCGACCGCGTCGACCCGGGGCATTTTGAAGGCGGCTGTTTTGAGCGCCGCGACGATCCCGCGAAAATGATAATCTGGGTCCGGATTTTCCTTCGGATTCCAGACGATCTCCTCCGAATAGACGGGCCGGCCGTCGATGACGGCGGAGACTTTCCGGTCCGAGCCGCCCGCGTCGAATCCGATCCGGCACCCGTCAAAATGCCCGCCGACGGGCAGGGAGACGAGTTTTTCCTCCGGCAGATTCTCGCAGGAGACAACTTCAAAAGGCTGCCCGTAAATTCCGGCCATGAAGTTCGCATCAAAGGCGCGGCTGCCGTTCTCCGCATAGGCGGCTTTTAGGGATTCGCAGATCTCTTCGCTGCCGCGCACAAGAAGCCGCGAGCCACCTTTCATCCAGAGCAGGGATTTAACAAGGCGGTCGACATAAAAGCGGTCCGCCTCAGAGGATTCCGGCGTGCCGCGGAGTTTTGTCTCATAGCAAAAAGTCTGTCCGTCCGGGCGCATCAGGGCGATCCCGAGCGGAACGGAGGCTTTTTCCAGATAAGCCCGATTGAATTTCAGAATGGGCATAAAGTCGGGTTCCAGCGCCGGCGAATACCGGACTTCAAACCCGATTCCATGGAGACGCAAAAGAGCCACCTTCTTCATCCGAGACATTTTTGCGTTGCAATAAGTCCAAATTCATGATACCATGTTTTCGGCAGAGATTCAACGGATCAGACGGGATGGGAGGCCGAATTATGTCGATTCTTGTGACCGGAGGGATGGGCTATATCGAAAGCCACACCTGCGTGGAGCTTCTGAACGCGGGCAGGGAAGTGGTCGTTGCGGACAACCTCTCCAACAGCTCCGCGGAGGCGGGAAACAGGGTGCGGCAGATCACCGGGAAGCCTGTCAAATTTTATCGGATCGACCTCAGAGACCGTCCGGCCTTGGACCGTATCTTTGAGGAAAACCGCATCGACGCCGTCCTCCACTTCGCCGGGCTTAAGGCGGTGGGGGAATCCGTTTCGATGCCGCTCGAATATTACGACAACAACCTCGGCGCGGCCATCACGCTCTGCGAGTCGATGCGCGCGCACGCGGTGAAGAAAATTCTCTTCTCCTCCTCGGCGACCGTGTACGACATCGGCAAAGAACTGCCGATCCGTGAAACGTCCCCGCGCGGCAACTGCACAAATCCGTACAGCTGGTCGAAATACATGGTCGAGCAGATTCTCCGGGATACCGCAAAGGCGGATCCGGAGTGGTCGGTCATGCTGCTGAGGTATTTCAATCCGGTCGGCGCCCACGAGAGCGGGCTGATCGGGGAGGATCCGAGAGGGATTCCCAACAACCTGATGCCCTACATCTGCCGGGTGGCCGTCGGGCAGTACCCGTATCTCAACGTCTGGGGCGGCGATTATCAGACGCCGGACGGCACCGGTGTGCGGGACTATATCCATGTTGTCGATCTCGCGAAAGGCCATCTCACCGCGATGGAATACATGGACCATCATCCGGGCGAGTCCGCCTTCAATCTCGGCACCGGGTGCGGCCACAGCGTTCTCGAAGTGGTCTCCGCCTTTGAAAAGGCGAGCGGCGTCAGGATTCCCTATAAGATCGAGCCGCGCCGTCCGGGCGATCTGGATATCTTTTATGCCTCGCCGGATAAGAGCGTCGAAGAGCTTGGTTGGAAGGTCGAACGCTCGCTTGCGGACATGTGCCGGGACTGCTGGAACTGGCAGAGCAAAAATCCTTTCGGCTACGGAGAGTGACGGGCCTTTCGACGGGAAAAGCGGGGTGCAGAACGGTAATTTTATTTTCGGGAAAAAGTACGGCCGCTCGTCTTTTTTAGCTCGCCCAGCCGCCGCGGTCCGGTGTTTCGCCCGTATTTGAATTTTACGGTATCCTTTATTTTCTAAAAAGAAAAAGACCGGAGATCCCCGATATTCGAGGAGCGCCGGTCTTTTTTTTGCTGGTTTTTACCATTGTCAGGTCCGCCGCCGGGATAAATCCGATCGTAAAGAGAAAAATGACGTCAGGCGGTCATCCATGCGGCGGGCCGTTTGTTCGCGGGGCCGTCCGTCAGAGCTGCTTTTTGATTTTATCGAGGGCGCCCTTTTCCAGCCGGGAGACCTGTGCTTGGCTGATGTGGATTTCGGAGGCGACCTCCATCTGGGTTTTCCCGGAAAAGAAACGCAGCGCAAGGATTTTCTTTTCGCGCGGAGAGAGGTTGCTCATGGCCTCCTTGAGCGCGATCTCCTCGAGCCATCCGGTCTCGCATTCTTTGTCACCGATCTGGTCGAGCATGTAAATCGTGTCGCCGCTGTCGGAATAGACCGGCTCGTAAAGCGAAACCGGCTCGACAATGGATTCGAGCGCGATGACCACCTGTTCCCGTGCCATGCCGAGCTCCTGTGCGATCTCATCCATGGTCGGCTCCCGGCCCTTTTTGCTGAGGTAATCCTCTTTGACCTGCATGGCGCGATAGGCCGTGTCGCGCATGGAACGGCTGACGCGAACCGCGTTGTTGTCCCGCAAAAACCGGCGAATTTCCCCGACGATCATCGGCACACCGTAGGTGCTGAAGCGCACGTCGAGCCCCGGATCGAAGTGGTCGATCGCCTTGATTAAGCCGATACAGCCGACTTGGAACAGGTCGTCGGGGTTCTCTCCGCGCCCCGTGAATTTCTGCACAACGCTGAGCACGAGGCGGAGGTTTCCGCTGATCATCTGCTCGCGGGCGGAGGAATCCCCCTCTTTGATTTTCCGCAAAAGGTCCATTTTTTCCGATTCTTTGAGCACGGGCAACCGGGAAGTATTGATGCCGCAGATTTCCACTTTTCCGTAATACATTTCCGCACCACCCGCTCAAAAAATACTTGCGAAATGAGCATGTCCGAAAGTGGAAAGCCCTATGCACTTTTGCGTGAGTGAAATTTTGTCAATCGCGGATATAAGAATATTTTCTTCAAAAGTAGCCGCACGCATAAAGAAAAAATCCATAAAAAAGCGTCTGTCTTTCGGGAAAAGAAATTCATGAAAAAAACCGGGAAAGCCTATGGAGTTGGGGAGAGAGCAGGGAGGATCCACTCTGGTTTTGCCGGCCGAAATACGGATGCTCCGCAGATACGGGCGGCTGTTCCCCGGGAGCCGCCGTATCTTCTATGCCGAATGCCGGAGCCTTTGCCGCGAGACTGTTTTTGGGGACGGCTCGGCCCAATCGAGCATGGAGAGGCGGATGGACGAGCCATAGCCAAACCCATCGGGAAACGCCGAAACGGGTTTTCTGAGCACGAAGAAAAACGGCTTGAGCATGAGCGGACAGACAGATTTTTTCTCTGAACGGAATAGATTTTCCCAAAGGGGGAATGTATACGAGAATCCGCATGCAGGAACTGCGCGCGAAGGAGGTCATCAACCTCAACGACGGCGCAAGTTTCGGTTACATCGACGACATGCTGGTCGATACGGAAAGCGAAAAAGTGCTGGCTTTGGTGATCGGCGGAAGACTCCGGTTTTTCGGGTTGCTGGGCAGGGAGGAGGAGATCCTGATCGGTTGGGAAAAGGTGGAGTCCATCGGGCGGGATACCATCCTGATCCGCTCGGACGTGATCCGAGAACCGAAGAAGAAAGGCTTCTTTGCGAGCTTTTTCAAATCCCCATAAAGAAAAAAATAATATAGAAAAATCTTGCAATGAAAAACGTCCCGTGATATAATCAAAAAGCTGCGGAATCGCAATCCGTTTCCGCAAAGCAAATCCGCACATCCCACAATCGTTCCGGCGATGTACCAGAAATGGCCGCTCTTTCGAGATGCGTGGGGTGGAGGAATAACAAAAGGAGGAAAAATCCAATGTCTGTCGTATCCATGAAACAGCTGCTTGAGGCCGGTGTCCATTTTGGCCATCAGACCCGCCGCTGGAACCCGAAAATGGCGCCCTATATCTTTACCGAGCGCAACGGCATCTACATCATCGACCTGCAAAAGACCGTCAAGAAAATTGAAGAGGCTTATATGTTCGTCCGCGATCTCTCTGCGGACGGCAAGTCCATTCTCTTTGTCGGCACCAAGAAGCAGGCCGCCGATTCCATCCGTGAAGAAGCCGAAAGAGCCGGCGCTTATTATGTCAATGCCCGTTGGCTCGGCGGTATGCTCACCAACTTCAAAACCATCCGCAGCCGTATCGCCCGCCTGACTCAGCTCCGCAAAATGGAAGAGGACGGCACGTTCGAGCGCCTGACTAAAAAAGAAGCCAGCAAGTTGACCCTTGAAATCGAGAAGCTCGAGAAGTATCTCGGCGGCATCGAGGACATGGATCGTCTTCCGGGCGCACTCTTCATCGTCGACTCCAGAAAAGAGAAGATCGCCGTCGCCGAAGCCCGTAAACTGGGTATCCCGATCGTCGCGATCGTGGACACGAACTGCGACCCGGACGAGATCGACTATCTGATCCCGGGCAATGACGACGCCATCCGCGCCGTCAAACTGATCGCAGGAACCATGGCCGACGCGATTATCGAAGGCCATCAGGGCGAGCAGATGACGCCGGCCGCGCAGGAAAAGATCGACGAAACCGACGCAGAGACGGAAGGGGAGGAAAAATAAATGCCGTTTACCGCTCTTGATGTCAAGGCCCTCCGGGAGACCACCGGATGCGGCATGCTTGACTGTAAAAAAGCTCTGACGGAAACCGACGGCGATATGGATAAGGCCATCGATTTTCTTCGTGAAAAGGGCCTCGCCGCCGTCGCCAAAAAGTCCTCCCGCATCGCCGCGGAAGGCGCCGTTCTGGCCGATTATTGCCAGAAGAGCAAGGTTGGCGCGGTGATCGAAGTCAACTCCGAGACCGACTTTGCCGCGAAGAGCGACAAATTCCTCGCCTTTGTCAAGGTCTGCCTCAAGGCCGTCATGGAACAGAATCCGGCCGACGTAGACGCCCTGCTTGCCTGCGATGTGGAGGGGCGCACCCTCCAACAGATCCTTCAGGACAACGTGCTCGTCATCGGCGAAAACCTGAAAATCCGCCGCTTCGTCCGTTACGAGGGCGACTGCGCCTCTTACGTCCATATGGGCGGAAAGATCGGCGTGCTGGTTCGCTTTGATGCCGACGTGGCCGATAAGGACGGTTTTGCCGAATACGGCAAGGACATCGCCATGCAGATCGCCGCTTCCCAGCCGCTGTATGTCTGCCCGAAGTGCGTGCCGGAATCCGTTCTCGATCATGAGAAGGAAGTCGCTCTTGCCCAGATCAACGAGGATCCCAAGATGGCCAGCAAACCGGATGCCGTTAAGGAAAAGATGCTCGAAGGCAAGATCGGCAAATATTATAAAGAAAATTGTCTGATCCGTCAGGCTTTCATCAAGGATCCGGATATTGACGTCGAGGCCTATACGGAAAAAGTTGCTAAAGAGCTCGGCGGCAGCATCAAAATTGCCGAATTCGTCCGCTTTGAAAAAGGTGAAGGCCTTGAGAAAAAGGCTGAGGAAAACCTCGCCGACGAGGTCGCAAAACAGATCGCTCAGGCGCAAAAGAAAGACTGATTCCGGATCAAACGGAAGAAAAAAGGCCGCGGGATTGATTCCTGCGGCTTTTTTGATAAGACAATTCTTTGCTTTTTACACCCTTGACAAAGCCGAAAAAGGTGGTATAGTAATCCGTATTATGAAAAGGGCTTTTTCGCGGACCGTACTGTGAAGAGTCTTTTTTTCGTTTTAGAAAAGGGATTGACGATGGAAAACAGGTTCGGAAACGACCGCCTGCGGGCGTTTTTTCTCGTGATATTGATCCTTGCCGTGTTTCTGGAGGGCCGAATGATCTGTAACGCGCCGACCATCCCCACCGACGACGGCGGCCACGATGCTCAGGTCACCGGCGATCTTGCCGTGGGGCAGGAGGAGCAGAAGGAAATCCGGAAAGAAAAGCAGGAATCCTCCGCCCGGAAAAGGCGAATGTCCGGTTTTTCCGCCTTAAAAGCGGAGCGCAAACTCATCGGCGATACCGCCGGAAAGAGAAATTCTCTGATCCGCATCCTGCGGTGTTGATGAAAAACCTTTCTTCCGCAACTATTGAGAAAGGGTCAGCATACTGATAAGTGGATCGAAGCCATGGAAAACATAGAGGATTCGGAAGAACTTTCCATGATCTTTCGCATGCATGGATGCAGGATCATGGATAAAGACGGAAAGCTGCTGCTGAAAGCGGATCTTTCCGGTGGTTTTCTGAAGAAAAAGCTGGATTTTTACGATGCGGACGGCGCTATCGTCGCAAAAGTCGGACAGATCGGTCTGGGGAAATACCGTCTGGACTGCGGCGGGCAGATGATGGAGCTTCACAGACGGTTTACCCTGACGGGCGAGGAATATGTGACGACCGGTTGGGTCCTGCATCGGAGCCTGCTTGAGCATGTCTATGAAATGCGAAAAAACGGACGGGAAATCTCCGTTGTCCGCAAAAAATGGAACCCTTGGGAGGACGATTATATGATCACGCTCCGGGGCTCCGAAGACAGGATTCAGGCTCTTGTTCTGGCGGTTTTGTTGGACTGCGGGGACAACTGTTTTTCCTGCGAAAGCGGGCAAAAAGAGGATAAAAAAGTGGAATCCTAAAAAAGAGCCGTACCCGGAAGGGCGCGGCCTTTTTCTTTTTTGTCGGGCGGCACGGAGCCGGAATTCCCTTTCCTTTTATAAAAATAACCTTTACTTCTTTGATTCAATCATGTAAAATAAAGCTAAAATGGGGAAAAGGGGAGTTGTGCACCAATGGAACTGAAATACAAGCGCGTGCTTCTGAAGCTCAGCGGAGAAGCCCTTGCCGGCGGGCAAAAGACCGGGATCGACTTTCATACCGTACAAACCATCTGTAAAAGCATCAAAAAATGCTCGGATTTGGGCGCGGAGATCGCAATTGTTGTAGGCGGAGGCAACTTCTGGCGCGGCCGTTCCAGCGGCGGCATGGACCGCACGACGGCCGATCACATGGGGATGCTGGCCACCGTCATCAACGCGCTCGCGCTCTATGATACGCTCAATCAGTTGGGCGTTCCGGTGCGGGTCATGACCGCGATCTCCATGCCGGAGATTGCGGAGCCGTTTATCCGCAACAGAGCCATCCGCCATCTGGAAAAGGGCAGGATCGTCATCTTCGGCTGCGGTACCGGAAACCCCTATTTCTCCACCGACAGCGCAAGTTCCCTCCGTGCGGCGGAGATCAACGCCGATGTGATTTTTAAAGCGACGCTGGTCGACGGCGTCTACGACAAGGATCCGAACGAGTACGATGACGCCGTCAGGTACGACAGCCTCACCTTCGGCGAGGTGTTGGAGAAGGATCTCAGGGTTCTGGACGCCACCTCCGTCGCCATGTGCCGCGACAACCACATTCCCATCCTTGTTTTCAGCCTCAGCGATCCGGACAACATTTGCCGCGCCATTGTCGGCGAGGAGATCGGTACGCTGGTCAAAGGCTGATCCGCCAAAATTACCTTTGCTTTTTGGATACGGCGTTTTCCGGCGCGCGTCCGTATCTTTCAAAAAATATTTGTTCAGCCGGAGAAATGGAGGAAAACTATGAGAGAACAGCTCATCTCTTTTAACGAGAAAATGGAAGAAATCATCGCAACCCTTCAGGAGGATTTCGGTTCCATCCGCGCCGGACGCGCCAACCCCGGCGTGCTGGACCGCCTGGTCATCGATTATTACGGCACTCCGACCAAAGTCAACCAGATGGCGGCCGTATCCGTGTCGGAAGCCCGGATCCTCGTCATTCAGCCTTGGGACCGTTCCGCGCTCAAGCTGATCGAAAAAGCGATCAATCTCTCCGATATCGGCATCCCGCCGCAGAACGATGGAACCTGCATCCGGCTCGTTTTCCCTCCGCTGACCGAGGAGCGCCGCAAGGAGCTCTCCAAGGAGGTCCACAAACATGCCGAGGAGGCGAAGATCTCCGTGCGAAACATTCGCCGCGACGCCAATGAATTTATTAAGAAACAAGAAAAAGACAAAGTCATCACGGAGGACGACCGCAAGGACATCGAGAAGGACTGCCAGAAGCTGACCGACGATTTTACCAAACAGATCGACGACATGACCGAAGGCAAATCCACGGAGATCATGGAACTCTGATCTGCCGCGAAATTCTATCGAAAGGCGGAACCGGATTTTGAAAAACGAGCGGATCCTGCCGGCGCATCTCGGCATCATCATGGACGGCAACGGACGCTGGGCAAAGAAAAAGGGGCTTCCCAGGAGCGCCGGGCATAAAAAAGGCGCGGAGGTCTTTGAGACGATCGCGCGGTACTGCCGGGACATCGGCATCCGTTATCTCACCGTCTATGCCTTTTCCACGGAAAACTGGCGCCGCCCGAAACAGGAAGTCGAGGATGTCATGGAGCTGATGCGCAGCTATCTCCGGCGGATGGACGGCATGACGAAAGAGCATATCGCCATCCGGTTTATCGGAGACCGCGCGCCTCTGGCCGACGATCTGCGCGCGCTGATGGAGAAGGCGGAAACGGCCAAGGTGAGCGACGTGAAGCTGACCGTTCAGATCGCGCTCAACTACGGGGGCCGGGACGAAATCCTGCATGCGGTGCGGGAGATCGCGCGGCAGGTCCGGGAAGGAAAGCTCGCGCCGGAAGAGATCACGGAGGAACGGATCTCGGCGAACCTCTATTCCGCGGTGCCGGATGCGGATCTAATTCTCCGGCCCAGCGGGGAGGAGCGCCTCTCCAATTTCCTGCTCTGGGAGAGCGCCTATTCCGAACTGATTTTCATGGATGTGCTCTGGCCGGATTTTACGCCTGCGCATCTGGAAAAAGCCCTGGCCGAATATGCGGGCAGGGACCGGCGCTTCGGCGGCGTGTAAATTTGACAGACGGAAGGTACGGACGGAATTCATGAAACAACGCCTGATTACTTCGTTCGTCGGGCTCTTGCTGCTCGGCGTTGTGCTTTATTTTTATCATACGCTCCTGCTTCCCGCTGCGGTGACGCTGCTCTCCGTGATGGCGGTATGGGAGTTGCTCCATGCCGAGCATCTCTGCGGGTATACGTCGGTGATCCCGGTTTGTCTTGCCACAGCGGCGGCCATCCCGCTGCTCGTTTTCACAAAGACCGTCGGCCTGAGGGAAGTTTGCCTCGTCTTTGGCGGAATTCTGATGCTCTTCGTTCTTTTTGATCCGAAAAAGTTCGGGGCGACGTCTGCCGGCTATGCGTTTTTCGTCTCGGTTGCGGTGCCGCTCGGATTCTCCATGCTGCTCGTCTTCCGGGAGGAATTCAGTACCGTTCAGGGCCTCTATCTCATCCTCCTGAGCTTTGCGGCCGCGTGGCTCAACGATACGTTTGCGTTCTTCAGCGGCCGTCTGTTCGGCCGGCGCAAGCTCTGCCCGACGATCAGTCCCAAAAAGACGGTCGAGGGCGCGGTCGGCGGCGTGATAGGAAGCATCGCCCTGAGTCTCCTGCTGAGCTGGGTCTATGTGTCATATGCCGTGCCGGCGATCGGGGAACCGCTTTCCATCCGCTGGCTCTCCCTGTGCCTGTTTCTGCCGATCGGGGCGGCCGCGGGGATCCTCGGCGATCTCTGCGCTTCGGTCATCAAGCGGCAATCCGGGATCAAGGATTACGGCAACGTCATGCCGGGGCACGGCGGGATTATGGACCGCTTCGACAGCTGGCTCTTTGTCGCGCCGCTGCTCTATCTTTGGAATCTTTTCTTCCCCATCATCTGACCGACATGAATATCGGATAAAATCTGTGCCGCACGAAAGAGCGGCATATTTGTTAGAAGGCATCCTATGAAACAAATTTCCGTTCTCGGCTCCACCGGCTCGATCGGCACCCAGACGCTGGATGTCTGCCGCCGCATGGGTGTTTCGGTCGCCGCTCTTGCCGCCGGAAGCAATACGGCGCTGCTGGAGGAACAGGCGAGGGAATTCCGCCCGGAACTGGTCGCCGTCTTTAATGAAACATCTGCCGCGGCCCTTCGAATTTCGCTCGCGGATACGGAGATCAAAGTTGTCTCCGGCGCGGAGGGCGTCAGGGAGGCGGCGGCTTATCCCTGCGACATCGTGCTCAACGCCGTCACCGGGATCGCCGGCCTCGCGCCCTCGCTCGCCGCGATTGAAGCCGGAAACACGCTTGCGCTCGCCAACAAGGAGACTTTGGTCGCCGGCGGAAAGCGCGTGATGGATTACGCGGCGGCACATGGGGTAACAATTTTGCCGGTGGACAGCGAACACTCGGCGATCTTTCAGTGCTTACAGGCAAAGGGCGATCCCGGCCGGATCGGGAAACTGATTCTGACGGCGTCCGGCGGCCCGTTCTTCGGAAAGAGCCGGGAGGAACTTACCCTCGTCCGCCTGGAGGACGCGCTCCGGCATCCCACATGGACGATGGGCCGCAAGGTGACGGTCGATTCCGCCACCATGGCGAACAAAGGACTTGAAATTATGGAGGCGGCGCATCTTTTTGGGGTGACGCAGGATAAAATAGAGGTAATCGTTCATCGGGAGAGCGTTGTGCATTCGATGGTTGAATTTGTCGACCATTCGGTGCTCGCCCAGCTTGGCGTCCCGGATATGCGTACGCCGATTCAGTATGCGCTGACGTGGCCGGAACGCCTGCCGAGTATTGTAAAGCAGCTTGACCTTACAGAGATCGGCGCGCTGACTTTTTATCGGCCGGACGATGAGGCGTTCCCCTCTATGCGCATCGCGAGGCGGGCGCTTTCTCTCGGCGGTACGGCGGGTGCCGCGTTCAATGCCGCGGACGAGGTCGCCGTCGCCGCTTTTCTGGATGGGAGGATCGGTTTCAACGACATTCCGTCCGTGCTCGAAAAGACGGTGGAGATGCCGCTTCCGGAGGAGGATTCCTTCGAAGCGGTCTTTGCCGCAGACCGGGAGGCACGCGCTTTCGCCGCCTCCCTGACAGACCAAATTAGGAGATAATCGTTCATCATGAGTATTTTGATTGCAGTCCTGTGCTTTGCGGTGATGCTGATTTTCCACGAACTGGGTCATTTTCTGACCGCCAAGTGGGCCGGCATAAAAGTGAATGAATTCGCAATCGGCATGGGGCCGAAGCTCTTTTCTGTCAAAAAGGGAGAGACGGCCTACAGCCTGCGCCTATTTCCGATCGGCGCGTTTGTCGCCATGGAGGGCGAGGACGACGGGAGTGAAATCCCGACCGAGCGCTCTTTTATGGCCTGTCCGGTCTGGAAGCGCATCCTTGTCACGGCCGCCGGCGCGTTCATGAACATCCTGCTCGGCTTTATTTTGGCCGTGATTTTGACCTCCGGTCAGGAATTGATCGGCACGCCGGTCATCGCCGGGTTCAGCGAAGGGGCTTCCTCCGCAGAATATCTGAAAGTGGACGACCGAATTCTCTCCGTCAACGGGGAGCAGGTTCTGATCGACAACGACATCGTGTATTCCCTGATCCGGGATCCGGACGGCGTCGTCAGCATGGAGGTTCTGCGGGATGGGGAAAAGGTGGAGCTCGACCGCGTGGTCTTTGAGATGAAGGACTATGAGGGCGTCTCCTCGATTGTATTGGATTTCAGCGTCTACGGCTTGGAGCCGACGGTCTGGCGCGTCGTGAAATATTCGGCGGGTTGGACGTTTGCGCTGGTAAAACTCGCGTGGCACGGCTTCGGCGATCTGCTGAAAGGCACGTTCACGATCAGCCAGCTTTCGGGGCCGGTCGGCGTCACGGAGGTGATCTCCGAGGCAAGCTCCCAGAGCCTCGATTCGCTGCTGTTTATCGTCGCGCTGGTCACGGTCAACCTCGGCGTCGTCAACCTGCTGCCGCTGCCCGCGCTGGACGGCGGACGCATTCTCTTTATGTTGCTGGAGGCGATCCGCGGGAAACCCATCAATCAGAAAGTGGAGTCCGCCATCCATAGCGCGGGTTTCATTCTGCTGATTCTGCTGATGATTTACGTCACGGCGAACGACATCATGAAACTCGTCAATGGAGGCTGAGTATGGCAAGGGAAGTTAAAATTGGAAACGTCACGATCGGCGGAAACCATCCCGTCGCCATCCAGTCGATGCTGAGCATCCCTTCCACCGATCTGGAGGGCAGCGTCGCGCAGGCTGTGGAGCTGGAAGAGGCCGGCTGTGAGATTCTCCGGGCGGCCGTTCCGGATATGGACGCCGTGCGGCTGATTCCTGCGATCAAAGAGAAAATCCATATTCCGCTCGTCGCGGATATCCACTTCGACTATCGGCTTGCGCTGGCGGCGGTGGAGGTCGGCGCCGACAAGATCCGGATCAATCCCGGCAACATCGGCGGCGAGGAGCGTACCCGCGCGGTCGCGGAGGCATGTGGAAAAGCGGGCGCCGCGATCCGCATCGGGGTCAACAGCGGCTCGCTCGAAAAACATCTGCTCGAAAAATACGGCGCCCCGACGGCCGAAGCCCTTGCCGAGAGCGCCGAAGAATATGTCCGCATGCTGGAGGGCTTTAATTTTCACGACATCGTCGTCTCAATCAAATCGAGCGACGTCGGCACCATGGTGAAGGCCTGCCGCCTCGCCGCGGCGCGCTTCGACTATCCGCTGCATCTCGGTGTGACCGAGGCCGGGACGGAGCGCATGGGCCTTATTAAAAACGCCGTCGGCATCGGGAGCCTGTTGCTTGACGGCATCGGCTCCACGATCCGCGTGACGCTGACCGCCGATCCGGTGCGGGAAATTTATGCGGCGAAAGACATTCTGAAGGCGATCGGTCTGCGTCAGGAGGGCGTCAACATCGTCTCATGCCCGACCTGTGGCCGGACGCGCATCGACCTCATTAAGCTCACGAACGAGGTGGAGGATGCACTACGGGGCTGCAAAAAGCCCATCAAAGTGGCGGTCATGGGCTGCGCGGTCAACGGGCCGGGCGAGGCGAGGGAGGCCGACGTCGGCATCGCGGGCGGCATCGGCTGCGGACTCGTCTTCCGGAAGGGCGAGATCGTCCATAAGGTGCCGGAAAACGAGCTGCTTGCGGCGCTTCTCGAGGAAATCGAAAAAATAGAACAGGGGCGGCCCTGAAAACATAGAAGGACGGGAAAAGAATGGGGAAGACCCTGTCGGAAATTTTCGGGATCTCCGCCGGAACGGTTCTGGCGGAAGCGGAGGTGCGCTCGGTCATGCTCGGCCGGGAGGGCCAAAGCATCAAGGTGGAGATCGCTCCGAAACAGACGGTGGGAAAATCGGATTTGTATGCGCTGGAACGGGCGCTTGCCGTCAGACTGGGCGTGGAAGACGTCCGGCTTATTTCCGTTTATCCACCGGAACTGCTGACGGAGGATTATTTCACGGAGCTTCTGACGGAGGCCCAGCGCCGCGGCGTCGCGATCAACGGCTTTTTTGACGGCGCGGAGGCAACATTTTGCGAAAACCGGCTCCGCATCCGCCTTGCCCACGGCGGCGAGGAGATGCTCAAAAAAATGCGCGCCGACCTGACGCTCCGAGAGATCATCCGGGAGGAATTCGGCCTCGATTGCGCAGTGGAGTTCTGCGGCGTCACGGCGGTCACGGAGTTCACGGCGCCGCTGCCGGAGCCGAAGCCCTCGGTTTATAAAGAATCCGCAAAGCAGCGAACCCATGCGGCAAAGGAAAAGGGTGGCTTCGACTGCTCGGGGTTGCCCATCGACGCCTCCGAGATGGAGGTTTTGATCGGAAAACCGATCCGCCAGCGCCCGGAGCCGCTCTCCCATATCGACCAGCAGAGCGGAAAAGTCACGGTCTGGGGCGACATCTTCAGCATCGACAGCCGGGAAACCCGCGATGGGGAGAGCGTCATCCTTTCCATTATGATTACGGACTACACCGGTTCCAATATTCTTAAAGTCATCAAGAAAAAAGAGGAGGCCGGGCCGCTTTTTGATCTCAAAAAGGGCATGACGATCATGGCCCGGGGCGACGCCTCCTATGATAAATACGATCATGATATCACGATTCGGCCCTATGATATTTCTACGGTCAAACGCCTTTACCGGCAGGACGACGAGCCGGAGAAGCGCGTTGAACTGCACCTGCATACCAACATGTCGCAGATGGACGGCGTGACCGAGGCCGGAAAATTCGTCGAGACGGCGCACCGCTGGGGCCACAGGGCCGTCGGCATCACGGATCACGGCGTCGCGCAGGGCTTTCCGGATGTGATGAACGCCGTCGCCGCCCTCAAGGATCCGTATTTCAAGCCGATCTACGGCGTCGAGGCCTACTATGTGGACGATACGGTGCAATCCGTCACCGGAAACGCGGCTGTGCCTTTTAACGGCGAGATCATCGCCTTCGACCTCGAAACCACCGGCCTCTCCGCCACGATGGACCGCATCACCGAGATCGGCGCGGTCCGTATTGTAGGCGGCGAGATCCGGGAGGAATTCTGCACCTTCGTCGATCCGGAGAAGCATATTCCCGAGCGCATCACCGAGCTCACCGGCATCAACGACAGCATGGTACGGGGCGCGCCGAAGGAGGAGGAGGCCTACCGGAAGTTTATGGACTTCTGCGGGCCGGACGCCTTCCTCGTCGCCCACAACGCCGGGTTCGATACCGGCTTCCTACGCATGGTCTCCGACCGGCATCATCTGGGCTTTTGCAATTCCTTTGCCGATACGGTCACAATGGCGAGGTCGCTTTATCCGGAGCTCACAAACCACAAACTTGATACGCTCTCAAACCACCTGAAGCTCGCGCCCTTCAATCACCACCGCGCAAGCGACGATGCGAAAGAGCTCGCGCTGATCCTGCTCGAGATGCTTAAAAAGATCGAGACGGAGAAGCACGCCGACAACTTTTCGGCGCTCAACGGGCTTTTGGGCGGCACGGATCCGAAAAAACTTCCGACCTACCACCTGATTCTGATCGCCAAAAATCAGAAGGGGCTGAAAAACCTCTACGAACTGATTTCCTTATCGCATATCCGTTATTTTCACCGGCATCCGCGCGTGCCGAAGAGCATCCTGACTCAATATCGGGAGGGACTGATCGTCGGATCCGCATGTGAAGCAGGAGAACTTTACACAGCGATCCGCGAGGGAAAGCCGCATGAAGAACTGGTTCGGCTTGCCTCGTTTTACGATTATCTGGAGATTCAGCCGCTCGACAACAACCGGTTTCTGGTTCGGGAGGGAATGGCCGAGAACGACGAGCAGCTCCGCAACTGGAACCGGCAGATCGTCGCGCTGGGCGAGGAACTCGGCATCCCCGTTGTGGCAACCGGAGACGTGCATTTCCTTAACCCGGAGGATGCGGATTACCGCAAGATCATCATGAACGCCGTCGGGTTTGAACATGCGGAGGAGCAGCCCTCCCTCTATTTCAAGACTACCCGGGAGATGCTTGACGAGTTCTCCTACCTCGGCGAAGAAAAGGCCCGCGAGGTGGTTATCACCGTGCCGAACCGGATCGCCGATTCCGTCGACTTCCTGCGGCCGATTCCGGAGGGCACCTTTACGCCTTCCATCGAGGGCGCGGAGGAAGATCTTCAGAAGATGTGCTGGAAGCGCGCCCACGAGATTTACGGCGACCCTCTGCCGCCGCAGGTTTCGGAGCGATTGGAGCATGAGCTTAGCTCGATCATCAAGCACGGATATGCCGTATTGTACGTGATCGCGCAGAAGCTCGTCTCCAAGAGCGAGAGCGAGGGCTATCTCGTCGGTTCGAGAGGCTCGGTCGGCTCGTCCTTCGTGGCCTCGATGAGCGGTATCTCGGAGGTCAACCCTCTGCCGCCGCACTACGTCTGCCCGAAGTGCAAACACAGCGAATTCGTCGAGGACGGCTCTGTCGGTTCCGGTTTCGACCTTCCGCCGAAAAAATGCCCGATCTGCGGCGCGGAATACCGCCGCGACGGCCACGAAATCCCGTTCGAGACGTTCCTTGGCTTCCATGGCGACAAGGAGCCGGATATCGACCTCAATTTCTCGAGCGAATATCAGACGAGAGCCCACCGCTACACGGAGGAGCTGTTCGGGAAATCCCATGTTTTTAAGGCCGGCACCATCGGCACCATCGCCGAAAAGACCGCCTATGGATATGTCAAGAAATACTGCGAGGAGCGCGGTATCACCTTACATAAAGCGGAGGAGGCGAGACTTGCCGGCGGCTGCATCGGCGTCAAGCGCACGACCGGCCAGCACCCGGGCGGTATGGTCGTCATCCCGGCGGATCACGACGTCACCGATTTCTGCCCGATCCAGCACCCGGCCGACGACCCGGATGCCGAGGTCTTGACGACGCATTTCGACTTCCATTCGCTTCACGATACGATCTTAAAGCTCGACGAACTCGGACACGAGGTTCCGATGCTCTATAAACATCTGGAGGACCTGACCGGCATCCGCGTCTTGGATGTGCCGATGAGCGACGAGAAGGTTTACAGCCTATTGCAGTCCCCAGCGGCATTGGGCGTCACGCCGGAGGAGATCGACTGCAAGACCGGCACCTTCGCGCTGCCGGAGATGGGCACGCCTTTCGTCCGTCAGATGCTGATGGATGCAAAGCCGAAGAACTTTGCAGACCTTATTCAGATCGCCGGCCTTTCCCATGGTACGGACGTCTGGCTCGGCAACGCGCAGGATCTGATCAAAAACGGCACCTGCACGATTTCCAACGTCATCGGCACGCGCGACAGTATCATGACGACGCTGATCCGCTATGGGCTCGAGCCTTCCATGGCCTTTAAGATCATGGAGATCACTCGTAAAGGCAAGGCGACGAAGCTGCTGACCGACGAGCATAAACAGGCGATGAAGGAACACGGCGTGCCGGACTGGTACCTCGATTCCTGCCTGAAAATCAAGTATATGTTCCCGAAAGCGCATGCCGTGGCCTACGACATCGGCGCCATCCGTACCGCCTATTTTAAGGTTTATTATCCGCTGGAATTCTACGCGGCGTTCTTCACGGTCCGCGGCGGCGATTTTGATGCGGAATCCGCGCTTGCCGGGAAAGCGGCCGTAGAGCGGAAGATCAAGGAACTCGAAGATCTGTCGAATCCGACGGCAAAGGAAGAGGATTCCCTGACCACGCTTCAGATCATCAACGAGATGCTGGCGCGCGGCATCGAATGCCTGCCGGTCGATCTCTACCGTTCGGATGCAGTCAAATATGTGCCGGAGGACGGAAAACTGCGCCTGCCGTTCACCGCGCTCAAGGGGCTCGGCGAAACCGCGGCGCGGAGCTTGCAGGTGGGCGGGACAAAGGGGCCGTATCTTTCGGAGGACGACATTATGGCGCGCAACTCGGTCGGCAGCGGCGTCATGGATATTCTGCGGGCGGCCGGCGTGCTGAGCGGTTTGCCAAAAACCACGCAGATGAATTTGTTTGAAATGTGGGGAGGTTCCTGATGTTTTATCTGGACGGGAGCGTCTTTTTCTTTGATATTGAGGAGGCCTTCAGCCGGCTGATCGGCGTCGCCCGCGGGGAGAACGCCGGAACGCCCGGTGATCCTTTTGCGAAAGGTCTCTGCGGCGGCTTTGCCGAGGTCTATGGGACAAAGCCTGAATTTGTGCGCGCCGGAGCGGATTACAAAACGCTTCTGCGCGGAATTCTTCCTGTCGATACGGCGGCGGTGATCCCGGAGTACGACTGTTCCGCCGAGGCATTCCGCGCCGCTTTTCCGGACAACGGGCTGAGCGTCGTTTCACGGACGAAAGATATGAAGATCGACGCCGACGCCCTGCTTGCCGCGGCGGAAAAGGAGCCGGGGAGCGTGATTTTCCTCACCAACCCGGCCTGCCCGGCGTCTCTGGAACTTTCCGTGGCCGAGGTGAGAAGCCTTACCTCCGCGGCGAAGGGCTTGGTTCTCGTGGATGAGAGCCATATGGCCGATCCGAAGGAATCTGTGCTCAAAGATGCCGGCGTGACCCCAAATCTTGTCGTGCTCAAAAAGCTCTGGTTCGGCGGAAATCCGGTCTATGCCGCGGGAGCGGATCTGCCGGAGTTCGACGGGGGAATCTCCGCCTCCAATCAGGCCGCCGCGGAGATCATCTTTAAGCATCCGGCCGTGCTCAAAACGGCGCAGCGGAAGCTCATGGACAGCCGGGAGAGCCTCTATCTCCGCATCAAGAAGCTGGCGGTGAAATACCGCGCGCCGGAGCGGCTCTATCGCACCAAAGCAGACTGCGTGTTTTTCAGAACCGACGGCGCGGAACGGATTGCGGCGGGGCTGGAAGAGCTGGGCATCGCCGTCCGGAGGGACGGGGACTATCTCTGTGTCTTCGCCGGCAACCGGGCGGAAAACGACGTCGCGGTCGAGTCGCTGGAGACGGTTCTGAAAGAAATGGAATAAAAAAACGGCGGCCCTTTTTAAGGACCGCCATTTTATTTTACAGATGAATTTTGAAAAGAAATGTCGGCATATCGGGCCGGAAATCTCCGGAGAAAGGCTCTGCCCGGTCCCGGCCTATACGTTTTTCGACAATTTTCGCAGAAGCAAGAACGAAGAATCGTTGCCGTCTGTTTCAGCAAGAGCTGGTATCGGTAAATGCCGCAGGGGCATCCCGGTATGACGTCCCAGAACCCTTTCCAGCAGTTTGTGCGGAGACAGAGAAAATTCTGATGTCGGCGTAAAAAAGCCGATGTTTACCGAGGAAACCGGTCGTTTCTCTGTGCTACACGAGGGAAAAAGGGCCGCCGCGTCAGGATTTCGGCATCGCGAAGCCGAGCTCTTTGAGGAACCACGCATCCTGTACCTGAAACGTCTTCCCGTCGAGGTAGGCGAGCGGACCCTCTCCGCCGAAGCGGAACGTGACTTTGTAGGAGCAGAGCGCCTGCCAGGTGAGGCCGCGGCCGTCCTTTGCCTTGCCGTATTTTGTGTCGCCGACGAGCGGGCAGCCGATGGAGGCAAACTGGGCGCGGATCTGGTGGGTTCGGCCGGTCAAAAGTTCCGCCTCCACGAGGCTCATGCCCTTTTTGGATTCGAGCACATAGTATTTCGTCACTGCGGTCCGGCCGCCGGGGACGGGAGTTTTGAAGACTTCGACCGTGTTGGTTTTTTCGTCCTTCCGGAGGAAACTCTCGATGGTGCCGGAGCGCTTTGCCGGGGTGCCGCTGACGACGCAGAGATATTTTTTCTCAACGGTGCGTTCTTTAATGCTGTCGTTCAGGTAGCGAAGGGCCGCGGCGTTCTTCGCGGCGATCACGATGCCGCAGGTATTGCGGTCGATCCGGTTGCAGAGCGCCGGCACGAAGGAATTTTCGTTTTCCGGATCGTATTCGCCTTTTTTATAGAGGTAGTGCTGGATGCGCAGGATCAGCGTGTCGGCGGACCACTCGTCGCCTTCGTGGACGAGCAGTCCGGCGGGCTTGTTGGTGAGCAGAATATTCTGATCCTCATAGATCACGTCGACGGCGGAAGGCGCATAGAAACAGGCCGGTTTGCTCGGCTCCTCCTCAAAAAATTCGTCGGAGACATAGCACTCGATCAGATCGCCGGTCTCCAGATGGTCGGCGATGTCGCAGCGTTTGCCGTTTCGTTTGATGCGCTTGATGCGGATATATTTATAGAGCAGGGACTTTGGGAGTTTCGGGACGCTTTTTGTCAGAAACTTATCGAGGCGCTGCCCTGCGTCGTTTTCGGAGATCGTGAAACTTTTTATACCGTCACGGGCTTTCTTTTTTATTTTGATTTAGTATAATACTTTTAAGAGGGATACGCAACAAAAAGCGAAGGGAGCGGATTTCATGCCGGGCGAACACGAAGGTCACAGACAGCGTCTCCGTAGCCGATACCGCAGCGAGGGGCTGGACGGCTTTGAGCCGCATCAGGTTCTGGAGCTGCTGCTGTTCTATTCCAATCCGCGGGCGGATACCAACCCGATCGCGCACCGCCTGATCGAACGCTTCGGCAGCCTCGACGCGGTGCTGGATGCTCCGGTGGAGGAGCTGATGACCGTCCAAGGCGTCGGGGAAAATGCGGCGGTTCTGCTCAGCCTGATTCCGCAGGCCGCGCGCCGCTATCTGGAGGCAAAAAATGCCACGGACAGTCTCGTCGGCGGCCTCTCCGACCTCGGAAAGTATCTGCTGCCGCGGTTTGTCGGCCGGAAAAATGAACGGCTTTTGCTTGTCTCAATTGACAACAAAGGCCGGATCCTCTCCTGCGATCAGCTCGCGGAAGGGGATATCGGCCGGGTGAACGTCACGAAGCGCGCGGTGATCGAGACGGTCCTCCGCACAAAGGCGACCCGCGCGGTCCTCGCGCACAATCATCCGCAGGGGTACGCCGTGCCCTCGCAGGAGGACATCGATCTGACCTTGCAGCTTCGCAAGACGCTCCGGGAGGTCGGCGTCGAGCTGATCGACCATATCATCGTGGCGAACGACGACTATGTCTCCATGGCCGCAAGCGGTTATTTCCTCAGCACCTGAGGCGCCGGCGCAGAAGTCGAAAAAAAGATTTTCGGAAAGATTGCAAAGGAAAGGTTTGCATATTCTCTCCGTTTCTGCTAAAATTAAAATGTTGTGCCACGGCGTTTTTTTGCCCTTGATACGGGAGAAAAATCGCTTGACAAACCAAACCGATATCTATATAATATTCTCCGTGGCGTTGCGAGGGATTGGTATGCTGATTGATATTAAAAATCTGTTTGAGGCGCCCGATCTGACCATTCCGGTCGAAGGGGAGATCGATCTTGCCAATGTGGAGATCTGGGGACAGCGTGTCTTCGGCGCTCCCGTGCGGATCAATGGATTGCTCCGGAACCGGGCCGGCATCGTGTCGCTTCAGTATTCGGCAGATGTTCTGCTGAAGTATGAATGCGACCGCTGCCGAAAAGAAACGGAAAAGCGCGTGACCTATTCTTTTGAGCATATGCTGGCGAGGGAACTCTCCGGCGGGAACGAGAACGACGAATTCCTCGTGGTTCCGGACGGAATGCTCAACATGGATGAGCTTGTCATGACGGACGTCACGCTTGAGCTTCCTTTCCGTTTTTTGTGCAAGGAGGACTGCAAGGGGCTTTGCCCGATTTGCGGCGCCGATCTCAATGAGACGGAGTGCGGATGCCAAAGAGAACAGACCGACCCCCGCCTGGCAAAATTAAAAGAGCTGCTCGACAGCTGAGGATCATGAGTTAAGGAGGTGCTCTTCATGGCAGTACCGAAGAGAAAAGTTTCCAAAGCAAGAAAGAATAAAAGACGTTCCAACGTCTGGAAGATTGCCGTTCCGGGCTTCTGCAAATGCCCGCAGTGCGGCGAGCTGAAGCTCCCGCATGTCGTCTGCAAGAATTGCGGATACTACAAAGGCAAAGAGATCGTCAAAGTCGAAGAAGAGGCCTGAACCTCCGATCGAAATTGCTTTCCGAAAAAGCCGTGGTGGGCAAACTTGCCTGTCAGGGCTTTTTTTCTGTCCCGGATTGTTGCAGTTTTTTCCCCCGCATGGTATAGTTTTTATAATTCTTTTTCTTTTTTATGAAAAGGAGGCGGCGTACCATGAAACTGGAGAAGATCCTCTGGGGGACTTTGCCGGAGGGAGACGTTCATCTCTATATGCTTGAGAGCGGCGGCATCCGCGTGACGGTTTCCGACCTCGGCGGCACCGTGCAGTCCCTCTCCGTCCCGGACCGGAACGGGGAGCCGGCGGATGTCGTCCTCGGCTACGATACGCCGGAGGAATATCTTGCGGGCGGCTGCTTTTTCGGCGCAACGATCGGGCGCTATGCCAACCGGATTAAAGGCGCGCGGGTTCATCTTGAGGATCACACCTTCCGTCTGACCGCCAACGAGGGCAGGAATACGCTCCACGGCGGCGGAGGCTTTCATAAGAAGCTCTGGAAGGCCACCGAAACGCCCGGCTGGCTCTATCTGAGCGATGTCTCTCCCGACCGGGAGGACGGCTTCCCCGGCGAGCTTTTCGTCACGGTGCGCTTCGGCTTCAACGACGACGGCAACTTCGAGATCGGCTATTCCGCCACGACGAATGCGCCGACCTTCGTCAACCTGACGAATCATACGTATTTTAACCTCGCCGGCAAGGGAAATATTCTCGGCCATCAGCTTTGCCTCCATGCGGATTCCTATACGCCGGTCGATGGGGAACAGATCCCCACCGGCGAAATTTTTCTGGTCGCGGGTACGGAGCTGGATTTCCGGGAGCCGCGCCCGGTCACAGCCGATTGCGACAATAATTTTGTTTTATATAAAGAAGGCCCGGCCGCCGAGTTCTATGAGGAGACTTCCGGGCGGCTGCTCAGAGTATGGACGGATCTGCCCGGACTTCAGCTCTATTGCGGCGGGCATATTCCGGAGGGAGAGAGAGGCAAAACCGGCGCCGTCTACGGACCGAATTCCGGCCTCTGCCTCGAGACGCAGTTTTTCCCGGATTCCCCGCATCAGCCGGAATTCCCATCCACGCTGTTGATGCCGGACGGCTGGTACGAGCATAAAACCGTCTGGGAATTCTCCGCGAAATAAGCGGAAAGAGGGCAGGGAACGGTTCTTTCGTCTTCAGGGCATGTGGGACGTTCGTTTTGACAGGAAATCATACAAAAGCCTTTCGCCGTTTTGCCGAAGCGATGAAGAAACCGCCTGCGTTTTTGGGCGGTCTGCCGGAACAAAAGTTTAAAGCTTTTTTGAGCGCGGCGCGCATTTTCCTTAAAGGGGATTTCCGCCATTCGCATACGAAAACTCACGGAAACGCCGGCGCGCAATTTTGCCAAAGTGGGCGCATTTCCGTCGCAGGAAGTCATATTCTAAAAAAGGAGGCGGGCATTTGCCGGTTGTCATCTCTTCCATTGCGGCGCGGTCCCATGCGGAGCGTGCCGGGATCTTGCCGGGCGAGACGCTCGTTTCCATCAACGGCAGAGCAATTAACGACGTGTTGGATTACCGGTTTTATATGGTGAACCGCCTTGTCTCTCTGGTTATTGAAGATCAGGAAGGCCATCAGCGCACCGTCCGTATTCATAAAGGCGAATACGCCGAGATCGGGCTTGAATTTTCCA
>ERZ795048.266-NODE-266-length-58465-cov-15.951173_pt1 | contig 58465 bp, 55 predicted proteins | sample MGYA00375132_ERZ795048 | MGnify/ENA primary metagenome ERZ795048 (study PRJEB30177, sample SAMN05720225) | activated sludge metagenome | isolation source: Anaerobic digester | place: Hong Kong | collected 2014-12-17 ...
GCGGTCATATCCCAGGTACCGCACTTGAGCGGTCCTGCCACAGTAATTGCAAGCGGTCCTGTTCAGAGTATGCGCCTGTCACGAGCTGCATGGCGCGATGTTTTTCGAATGCTCCTCGGGCGCAGCCCATTCTACGTCCCTGCCGCAGGCCTGCCCGGCGAACTGGCAGCCATGACAGCACCCGATGCAAAGGAAGGGATCAAAAAGCTCTATCCCGAAGGATTCGAGCCCAATGAGAATGTGGCAGCCAGAATTTTCCTGTCTGTTGGGCTTTATTCGCCGGGGCGACTCGCCGGAAAAATGAACATGCCATGGCTCGTCCAGGCTGCTTCCGGTGACCTTACCACGCCTGTTCGTCCGGCAATCAGGGCAGCACTGAAAGCAGAGAAAAGCCAGCTCATCATCTACAAGTGCGGCCACTTCGATGTGTATGTGGAGCCGCGATTCAAGCAGACAGTAGCTGATCAGATCACGTTCTTGAACAACAGCCTTTCATGAAAATAAAATAAGGGAGGCTTGTATGTTTTCCTCGAAAAAGAAGTACGGTATCTCTGGCCGTGTTGTGCTGATTACCGGAGCAGCCCACGGCATCGGGCTAGCTGTTGCCAGAAAGATAAGGGCAAAAGGAGGCATCCCTGTGTGCGTTGACCTCGCATCGGATGCCCTTGACATGCTTTCGAAAGAGCTCGGTGAAGGATCGCTTGTTGCAGCCTGCGACGTGACTGATGCCAAGGGTATGCAGGAGATTGTAGAGATGGCAGTCGAGCGGTTCGGCGGCATGGATGTGGTCGTTGCAAATGCGGGAATCGAAAAGATCGACCCTGTCTGGATCATGCCTGAACAGGATTTTGAGAGGGTGCTCGAGGTGAATATCTTCGGTGTATACCGCGCGATCAGGCCCGCTTTGGTGCATGTGATGAAGAGAAAGGGGCACATCGTTGCGGTCTCTTCCGTTTCAGCGCTGGTCCCGTGGCCGCTCAGTGCAGCGTACGGCGCATCAAAAGCATGCGTGGCATCACTGATGCGCTCGCTCAGGATGGAACTTGCAGGAACGGGAACGACTGCGGGCGCCGTGTATTTCGGCAATATCGATACGGACATGATGAAACGGGCAACACAGAAGCCTGTGGTCAATGACATGTTTGATGCAAGTCCCACTTTCGGCCTCGGTGCGAAGCCCAGGCCGCCGGAACTGGCCGCAGACAGGATCATCGAGAACATCGAGACGAGATCAGCCATTGGATTCTCTCATTCCGAGGTGAAGTTCACATTCATTCTGAACGGACTGCTGCAGTTGCTTGATGACTTCACGGCGCATAGCACCGGTATAACTGGAGTGATCTCGAAATACTACGGAGGATAGGAGGGTCAGATCTACTGTTGACTCTCGCTATCCGGAAGGGAAACCATCGCGGTCTGTAGGGATTCTTTACCAGCCTGCTTTCCATGCATGAAATAGTAGAGAAACACACAGATGAATACAACGGCGGCCAGCGTCATGTACATGCCCCGAAAGCCGGCCATGGGGATGATGCTGCCCACAAGGTAAGGGCCGATTCCCATCCCCGTATCCATGAAAAAGAAAAATGTCGAGGTGGCGAGGCCGATCCGGTGTTTGGGCGATCCTTTTATGATAATGGCCTGGCCGCACGACATGAAAGTACCGAAGCCGAGACCGGCCAGTCCCCCGGCCACCAGAAGGGCAGACCCGTGGCCGGCCTGGGACAGTATCGCCAGGCTCGATGCGAAGATCAGCAGGGCTGGGTACATGACCGTGTTGTCCCCTTTGATATCCAGCAGCCGCCCGGTGAATGGCCGTGAAATCAGAATGGATACCGAATATACAATGAAGAAGAAACTCGCAGCAGTGGTCAAATGAATGCTTATTGCATACGCATTCAGGAAAGACACGATCCCCGAGAAGCCCACGATCGTGATGAGAATGATGGTCGAAAGGGGAACAGCGCTCTTTTCAAAGAGTTCCTGCAGCCTGAATCTCTTTATCGCTGCAATCTGCTCTTTTGTTATCTGTGCTTCAGGAATCCGTGTAATTATCGTAATGATGATACTGATCGCGGAAAAAAGAGCGCAGGCAACGAATATCATAGTGTAATCTGCATGCTGGATGATAATGAGCCCCAGGAAAGGCCCAATTGCCGTTGCCAGTGTCATGCTCAATGAATAGTAACCCGTTCCCTCTCCGCGGCGCTCAGGAGGAATGACATCCATTACCGCGGTTGACACTATTGTGGTGGAAACTCCGAAGGCAATTCCATGTATAAAGCGGACCACCAGCAGCAGGTTCAGACTGTCCACCGGGAAGTACAACAGCGTGGAGAGCAGAAACAGAACCAGGCTTGTGCACAAAAGTTTCTTCCGTCCGATTATTTCCATGTATTTGCCCGCCAGGAGGCGTGAGATGAGCGCACCGATAACGAAGATACCTGCAGCAAGACCGGCCAGGCTCTGTGTGGCATTGAACCTCTCAATGACATAAACGGCCACTGTGGTCATTAACAGATAAAAAGGAAGCGCGATAAAAAAGTTTGTCAATGAAATGAGGACAAAATCTTTTGTCCACAACTTCGTGTTGTTCATCGTTCCTCCCCTCCTGGAGAGCGTGTCGCATCGTTGGTGTAATGGTACTGTTCACTAAGGCAGTAGGGCACCCTGTCTCTTAAAGGGGAGCAGGAACTGACTGACAACCCCGGCCGATTACACGGGCATTATCCGATCTTTGGCAACATTCTTCAAGACTAATTATGCAGAAAATGACTTACCGTAGGTCAATCGGTCTAATGCCGGAGAATACGGTTAGAATGACATCTGTTCCTGCTGATCGATCTGGATCTGACCGTGCCTGAGCCCGTCCAGGGTATAGATGCCGATCTCGGTGGAGAACTCCTGCTCAAGGCGGACAAGGTATTTTCTCTGCTGGTTGAGCAGGTAGAGCGCCACGTCTTTAGGCAGACCTACACGGATACTCTTGGATTTGTGTCTATTGATATAGAGCTGGATCTCCCGAAGAGCCATGAATGCTGATGACTCAACGGACCGCACCATGCCGGTGCCGTCGCACTCCGGACAGGAGACATAGCTTTTTTCGAGCAGCGTTGACGAGAGTTTTTCCCTAGAGAGCTCCATGATGCCGAATTTCGATATCTTCCCGATAACAAGATGAGCGCGGTCTTCCTTGAGCCCGTCTTTGAGCGCCTTTTCCACCTTGCGGATGTGCTCTTTGGTCCGCATGTCGATAAAGTCGATCACCACAAGGCCTCCTATGTCCCGCAGCACCAGCTGTCTGGCGATCTCCGAGGCTGCCTCCATGTTCGTGGAGAACGCCGTGTCCTCGATATTCGTGCTGCTCCTGGACTGCCCGGAATTCACATCTATGACCACCATGGCCTCTGTGGGTTCGATAACGATGGTGCCGCCTGATTTCAGTTTCACCTTCTTGTCGTAGATGCCCTTTATCTGCTGTTCGAGGTCGTATTTCGTGAACAGGGGTTTGGCCTGCTTGTAGTACTTGATGCGGCTCTTATACCTGGGCATGACGCTCTTCATGAAGATAGTGGCCCGTTTATACGTCTCTTCCTCATCGATGAGGATCTCGGTCATATCGGTTGTGAAATAATCCCTGATGGACCGGATAATGATGTCGCCTTCCCGGTAGATCATCGAAGGGCAGGGGGCCTTGAGAAACTGGAGTTCCATGCTCTTCCAGAGCCGTATGAGATAATTGATATCCTTGGAGAGCTCGGCCTTTGTCTTGTCCATCCCGGCTGTTCTCACGATAAGACCCATATCGTTCGGGAGCTTGAGCTGCTTGATAATATCCTTGAGGCGCTTGCGCTGGACCTCATCCTCGATCTTCCTGGATATCCCGGCAAGTTCCTGTCTCGGTATGAGCACCATGTATCGTCCGGGGATCGACAGGTTCATGGTGAGCAGGGCACCCTTGGACGACTTCTCCTCTCTGCTTACCTGCACAGGGATCTCGAGTCCTTTTCTGAGTAAGGACTTACGATCTTTCTCCGGCTGTGCCCCCGGGATAAACGCAGGATTGATATCGCCGATGGGCAGCAGACCGTGCTTTTCCCTGCCATAGTCCACAAAAACTGCATCGAGGCTCTTCTCCACCTTGGAGATCTTCCCCCTGAACACGTTCCCCCTGAGCTGTTCCTTTAGAGCGCTCTCTATGTGGAGTTCCTTCAAGATATTGTTCTCAACCACCGCAACCCTGATCTCTTCAGGATGAATTGCATTGATCAGCATCTTTTTCATGGATAACCATCCTTTTTATCTGAGATCATCCCAGTATATCCACGGGTCCCAGCCCCTCACGGATCACCTGGAGCGTATCGGTCTCCAGAGAGATCATGGTGGACGGGATGTCTGGAAGAATCCCGCTGTCGACGATGGCATCCACCATGTGTCCGAGGTCCGCCTCAATCTCCAGGGGGTCTATATGGAGCCGTTCATGGGAGAGGGGAACGCTCGTGGTTATGATCGGCTCACCGATCTCATCGACAATAGCCTGGCAGAACCAGTGGTCCGGTATGCGCACGCCGATGGATTTGCGGTTGGACTGCAGCAGGCGCGGAACCAGTCTCGTTGCAGGCAAAACGATGGTATACGGCCCCGGCAGCAGGGTTTTCATGAGCCGGAAGGCCTCATTCGACACCTTTGCATACTTGCTGATGCTTTTGATATCGGAGAACATGATGCTCCTGGGCTTGATAGATGCCTTGATGGTGTTTATCTTGTCTATCCCCTTCTTGTTCGTGATGGAGCACCCCAGACCATAGACCGTATCCGTGGGGTATACAATGATCCCCCCGTCCGAGAGGATCTCGGCAACTCGTTTGACCGCCCTGGGCTTGGGTTTCACGGGATCAATGAGGATGCGCATATGTCTTCTCCTTGAGGCACAGGCTTTTCATATCGATATTACCGAGTGAAGCGAAAATCGAATACTTCACTTCAGGGCTGTCCTTTTCCATCATTTTCAGATAGTTGCGGACCAGCTCTCTCTTCCCGTCCGGGACGATCGCGCACGAATTGGTCACCGGCTCGATGTCCAGATACCTGAAGTACGAACACACCAGTTCGTCCGTGCAGTATGCCAGAGGCCGTATCACCCTGTTCTTTCCGTCGTTTGAATACCGTGACGGCGCCATCGAACCGATCTGACCGGTATAGAGGCACCTGAGGAAAAACGTCTCGATGATATCATCCAGATGGTGGCCCAGGGCAATGGAAGATGCGCCGATCTCGCCGGCCAGTGCATAGAGGCATCCCCTGCGGAGCCGGGAACACAGTGCGCATGGGCTTTTTTCCGGGTCTGAAACCTCTTTGAGGATCTCGGAGATCCTGGAATCCACAACCTGGATATCGAGATGAAGGGTATCTCTGACCCAGTCTGCTATACGGGAAAAGTCCTCTTCAAAACCCGTCGCTATATGCACAGGGATGATCTCGAATTCAACAGGTGCTGCTTTATGCAGGTCAGAGAGCACCTTGAGAAGCACAATGGAGTCCTTCCCGCCTGAGACGGCGACAAGAACCTTGTCTCCCTGTTCGATCATAGAATAATCGTGTATTGCGGAGCCTGTTTTCTTTCGTATTCGTTTTTCAAAATAACGTTTTGTATTGTGAATCACGAGATATTCCTTATCATATAAAGCGAGTTTTGCAATATATGAAAATGGCATAACTACTTAGAGAGATAGGCTGTTGACAGAGCTTTTTAGGCTATAGTCTGAAGGCTGTCAGGTCTGGGGTCACCGCTAAGTCAATTTTTTTATCTCCAGCCTATTATCTTTTTATCGTTTGCTAAGACTCTAACGGGCATGTCCTTCCGGCCACAACGAAGGATAAAAAAATATCCGGTCTGTTTTAGCTACATGCTTGAATGTCTTGAGATTTTTATTCTGGATTCTGAATTCTGGATACTGGATTCTATTTTCACATAATTAGCCTACAGCCTATATTATTGGTGAATTTCCTCGATCCACCTTGAGATGAGCCTGCCGGCATCATCAGCCTCGCAGTAGGAGGACGGATCATTATGGCCCCTTATCCAGGTGATCTGGCGTTTTGCATAGCGCCTCGTGTCACGCTGAATCTGCGATATGGCATCATCCAGGCTGATGTCCGAATTCAGGTATCCCAGCACATGCTTGTATGCAAGGGTCTGCATGGATCTGAGAGAGGAATCATAGCCCAATGCCAGGAGATTCTGCGTCTCGGTCACAAGACCGGACTCCATCATGCGGTGCACACGATTGTCAATAGCTTGGTAGAGCTGTTGCCGCTCCGGCATGATGCAGACGATCCGCGCATCATACAACGGAGTGGCAAATCCGTGTTCTTCGTGGAGGGAGCTTGGCCTCAGCCCGGTGGTAAAGACGATCTCCAGGTAACGGACGATCCTGGCGAAATCATTGTCGGTTATCTTTGCGGCAGAGACAGGATCGATCCTGTCAAGCATGTGCCAGAGATACGCTGTCCCTTTCCTTTCCCTGAGAGAAGCAAGACAGTCGCGGAGCTCCTGTGACCTGGGCGGTGCAGGTATCAAACCGTATATCAGGGATTTTATATACAACCCCGTACCGCCGACAACCACTGGCACGCCGCCCCGTGAAAGTACCTGAGAGATCTTCTGCCCGGCCTGGACTGCAAACATCCCGGCATTGTACTCTTCATCAGGATCTACGATATCTATGAGGTGATGGGGCAGGAGAGACTGTTCCATCCCGGTTGGTTTTGCCGTGGCAATGTCCATATACCGGTAGATCTGCATGGAATCGGCAGAGATGACCTCTATGGGCCAGGTACGGCACAGTTCCAGGACAAGTCCTGTCTTGCCGGAGCCGGTGGGGCCTGTAATGACGATCAGGGGCGTCTTTTTATCCACCGTTCTATCTCATCTAAGGAGATCTTCTTGCTCAAAGGTCTCCCATGGGGACATGTCAGGGGAGAGCCTATTTCATCGAGATCTCTGAGCAGTGCCGCCACCTCGGCGCCGGACAGGCTCTGTCCTGCCCGCACACTTGCATGGCAGGCTATGGTGGCGAGGATATCATGCAGGTAGTCGCCCTTGCTCAGGTTCCCCTGCAGCACCCCGTTGATGAGTTCAAGTATGATCCCTGTCATATCCCCCTTGTCAAGTACTGTGGGTATGGACCGTATGGCCAGCGTGTTCTCACCGAACGGGCTCACCTCGATGCCGATCTGCTCTAAATACCCGGCTATTTCTTCAAACGCACCGTACTCCACAGGGGTGAGTTCAAGAATCGCCGGCGTGAGGAGCATCTGTGAATTCATGGTTGCATTTGTGTAGATTCCTTTTAGTTTTTCATAGGTTATACGTTCATGTGCAGCATGCTGGTCTAATATGTACAGCGCCGAGTGATCTTCCAGCAGCAGATAGGTGGAGAGGAATGTGCCGATCATACGCTTGTCCGAATAGGTGGTCTTTGTCTCTTCGAAGAGGCCTGCCTGAAAAACCGGCTCTGTCCTGGGCCATTGTTCGTTCCGGCTCGTATACGGCTTGACAGGGGTCTCTTCAACCAGGCAGGGCCCGGTCTTGTGATCAGTCACTGCTGCCGGTTTCTGCTGCGGGGCAACAAGAGTTTCCCGTATGGCCTTTGCCACCATGCCGAACACGGCCGAGGAGTTCTGAAACCGGACCTCGGCCTTGGCCGGGTGAACATTGACATCCACCAGTGTGGGATCTATATCGATAAAAACGATGGCGTGAGGATACCGCTTTTTCATGAGCATGCCTCTATACCCCTCGATGATTGCCGAAGACAGGACCTGGTCTTTCACAGACCTGTTGTTCACATAGGTATAGATGCCCGACCGGTTCGGCCGCGTCTCGTCGGGGGAGGCAACGATGCCGTGCACACCTGTGGCATGACCTTCACGGGAGAAGCTTTTGAGCTTGCCTCCGAACGTCTTGCCGAATATGGCCTTTACACGCTCTTCGAGAGTGGATCCTTCCCTGAGGTTCAAAACGTTCCTGCCGCTTACTCTCAGGAGAAATCGCCTGTCAGGGTAGGCTATGGCATAGCGTGATACGGTATCGATGATATGCCGCTGCTCTGTGGCAGAGGTCTTCAGGAACTTTTTCCGTGCCGGGGTGTTGAAAAAGAGGTCCTTTACCTCCACTATGGTGCCTGCAGGCATACCCTTGGGTCTTTTCTCCTTTACGGTTCCTGCGTTCAGTGACACCATCCAGCCCTTTGATGACAGCGCGGTACAGGAGGAAATGGTGGTATTGCTGACCGAAACAATGCTGGGAAGTGCCTCTCCCCTGAAGCCCAGCGTGTGTATGGCAAAAAGGTCGCCGGGTTCTTTTATCTTGCTCGTCGCATGACGAAGGACCGCCAGTTCGATGTCTTCGGCTGTCATGCCGCGTCCGTTGTCGGCAACCCGTATGAGATCGATGCCTCCGCCTTCGACCTCTATGGAGATCGTCTCCGCCCCTGCATCGAGGGCATTCTCCACCAGTTCCTTTACCACCGATGCAGGACGCTCGATCACCTCACCGGCAGCTATCTGGTTGATGAGATCCTGCGGCAGAACGCGTATTATTCCCATGATCGTTCACTCATGTCCTTTGTCCCTAACACCATAGCATGACCACGCTCTCTTTCCCAAATATTTACAGGCTATAGGGAGTCAAACAAGAAGTCAACGTTTTGCACGTATGATTCATATTGAACCCGTCGTATAATTGACCTATAACGATTCATGAATGAAATCAGAACGGTTGGGAGTAATTACCATGAAAAGACATGCAGCTGCTCTTTGGATTATCATCGTGTTCCTCTCTTTCCTCGTTCCTGCGTATGCTCAGATGCCCGGTTATGCAGAACTCACAAAACTTCTTATTGACCTCGATGGCTGGGAGGCCGAAGAAGCCACCGGCATGAATATGAGCGGCCCCATGGGAGATATGGTCGATGCAGTTCGCGAGTATGAAAAAGACGGCCAGACCATCAGCGCCCAGATCATTGTGGGCGGCGCTGCACAGGGTACGTGGGCCCCGTTTTCAACAGGATACACCATAGAAACTCCCGAGGTGCTGGCAAAGAGCCTCGAGGAATCCGGATACCATATCGGGATCAATCATGACAAACAGGAGAATACGGGTGGAGTAGTGGTATTGCTCAACACGAAGAGTACGACCGGAGTCTTTGTGCTCTCATATGAGAAAATGGACTACCAGGAGGCATTGAACCTCGCAAAGAAGTTCTCCTGGAGCGCAATGGAACAGGCCATCGAATAACCAGACGCCGCTGATGACTGCGGCGTTTTATCTCTCATATCTTTTCGATATTATGATTCAATTCTTATGTGATCAGATGATCATATGTTATTTGCTTTCTTTGAAAACCAGGAGGGAAGGGCTGAGGCGATCATTCTACCGCGGTATGCACCCCTTTTTTCCTTTTTATTATCCGTCGGTTGTCTGACAGTAGGTGTTATACCTTTTTAACCATCTGATATTATTGATTTAATTAGTATATCGTGTTTGTCTCATGTGTTTCCTTGACATTTGCGCGTTTTTTGATGATACAAGGGCTTGGTTTTCACATAAAGTACAGACAACGGAGATAGTCATATGGGTTTCCTTGAGATTCAAAATCTGCATGTATCCGTCGGCGGCAAAGAAATCATCAAAGGGATAAATCTCTCCCTGGATGCCGGCAGGACAGCAATCATTTTCGGACCGAACGGTTCCGGCAAGAGTACGCTCCTTGGCACATTAGCGGGTCTCCCCGGATATGAGATCACCAAGGGATCGATCACCTTCAAAGGTCAGGATCTAACAAAGCTCTCCATAGATGAGCGCTCCCGGCTGGGTATCGGGCTTTCATACCAGTATCCACCGGCCATCAAAGGGGTTCGCCTGCAGACTCTGCTGGACAACCTCAGCAACGATTCTGATCTTATCGCCTCACGGGCAGAATCACTGAACCTCACAAACCATTTGTGCAGGGATGTGAACGTTGGCTTCTCAGGCGGCGAGAGGAAACGTTCCGAGGTTCTCCAGCTCATGCTCCAGAACCCAGACCTCATGCTCTTTGACGAGCCGGAATCGGGTGTGGATATCGAAAACATATCGGTTATTGCACAAGCAGTGAGGATTATGCTGGAAAAGGACAAACCGATCTCAAAACGTTCCAAGTCTGCAATAATCATTACGCACACCGGGTTTATCCTTGATTATATCAAGGCTGACATCGCATTTGTGATCATGGATGGCCACGTGCTTGGCTGCGGTGCCCCCGGCGAGATCTTTGAAGAGATCAAGCAGGATGGCTACAAGAATTGTGCAAGCTGTTTCGCAGACAAATTTCAAGAGATCATTACAGGTGATGAATAATGAATATACCATCCATAGACTCACAACGCCTGATCGATATCGGATATGATTCAGATATTGCCAGCTGCGGCAATTTCATGGTCCTCGACCACACGATACTCAACCAGTCAAGCAAGATAGAAGGCCTGCAGGTCATCCCGCTTGCCCAAGCATTTGAAATATATCCTCACGTACGCGAGAAACTTTTCTTCAATCTGGTAAGCGCCGACAAGAATGAATTCACCAAGATGGCCTCCCAGGCAGACCCGGTAGGATATTATGTACGGGTGGAAGAGGGGGTCAAGATCGAAGAGCCTCTTCAAGCCGCATTTCTCTTCGGCACCCACGGTTCCACTCAGCTCATCCACAATATTATCGAGCTGTGTGACGGTGCGGAACTCAATATCGTGAACGGATGCACCACCGCCGCTCACAACCACAAGGGCACCCATATCGGGATCACCGAGACATACCTGGGAAAGGGATCGCACCTGGGATACACCATGCTGCACAACTGGGGCAACGAGATCGAGGTGTTTCCGGTCGGCGCAGTGCAGGTCGGCGAGGAGGCGCGTTACATCTCCAACTACGTGGCCATGACTACGGTGAAAAAGATCGTTTCATACCCCGTCGCCTATGTCGAGAGGGGCGCATCTGCTCGTTTTTATTCAATTATTTTTGCAAGGCAGGGCGCATACTTCGATACGGGGGCAATGGCAGTCCTGGCAGGAGAAGATGCTGGCGGAGAGATCATCAGCAGGGTCGTCTCAGAAGGCGGGACCGTGATATCACGGCAGATGCTCTCAGGCAATGTACCCGGCACCATCGGACACATGGAATGCAGCGGGCTGCTCCTTGATGAAAACGGCGTCATTCACTCGATCCCCGAACTCAGGGGAGAACACCCTGATATCAATCTCTCACACGAGGCCGCTGTGGGAAAGATATCATCCAAAGAACTGAGCTACCTCATGACCAGGGGACTTACCGAAGAACAGGCCCGCTCACTCATCATCCGCGGGTTCCTCGATCTCAAGATCGAAGGACTGCCTGCGAAGGTGCAAGCCCTGGTGGATGAGATCATTGAACGCTCCATCGAGGGATCGATCTAGTCCCTATTCATAACAGATCATCTGGAGTTTCTGCACTTCAAGCCTTTATGGTGTGCAGAAACTCCAAAAATCTCTCCCAAGCCCCAAATACCATCTAATATCATATTTATTTTCAGCTTGTTAGAACCTCTGTAAAAAAAGTCTTCACCATTTGCCCCACATTGCATTTCATAGAAGAGGTGAAGGGTTTTATACATCCAAAAAGAGAACAGGGCGGGTATTATCTGCATATGAAGAGCAGGTATGTTATTTTTTACCTCAGAACAGGTTCAACCAACTCTTTGCCTTACATTGTGTGATCAAAACATTCAATTCCAGATAACGCTATTTCCACAAAACGAATCAAAGGGCGTTTCATAATCCAACGAGCCATCTGAAGAGGGCGCCTTATCAGTGGATAGAATTCCGGGATCTATTATTTAACATAACATATATTATCGGCGAAATAGATAGGGACAAATCCCTTGATGAGAGATTGCTGATTTATCAGGTGCGGTATTCCGAATTTATCTCGACGTATTTATAGGACAGGTCGGTGGTGTACGCACAAAATTTTCCCGGTCCGTCACCAAGAGAAACATCAATGGAGATCTCCTTCTCCTTTAAGAGTTCATGCAAGGTATCTTCATTAAAACCTTGTGCCTCTGATCCCGACCCCACGACATGATACCCGCTTATCATGATATCTATCTGTTCTGGTTGTATCTGCACACCGCTGTAGCCTATGGCTGCAATGATCCTCCCCCAGTTCGGATCACACCCGAACAACGCGGTCTTCACCAGCAGTGAGTTTGCTATACACATGGCCACAGTCCTGGCGTCGTCCTCAGTGCCTGCGCCCTTAACCTCGATCTTGACGAATTTTGTTGCCCCTTCTCCGTCCCTTATAATCATCAAGGCAAGCTCATGGATGACTTCTGTTATAGCCTGGTCAATTTCATCTATATTTTCATCTACATAGCCGGAAGCAAGGGCGATCAGCGTATCATTTGTCGAGGTGTCACCATCTATGGTAATGGCGTTGAAGGTGTGTTTTATTGCTTTTTTAATAATATTATCGAGCACTTGACTTTCTACACGGGCATCGGTCATCACAACGGCGAGGGTCGTGGCCATATCAGGTGCTATCATCCCGGCCCCTTTTGCAATGCCCAGTACACGGGCTTTGCCTGCCTGCCTGGAGACCACCTTGGGAACAGTGTCGGTGGTCATGATGGAACGCGCGAACGCCCCTACATCATCACCAAGCCCCGCCCTGAGTTGTTCCAGCTTATCGAGTATTCTCTTTACCGGCATGTGAACGCCGATTACCCCGGTGGACAAGGGGATAATCTCGTCCCCCCCTACTCCGAGCCCTGCCGCCGCAGCCCTGTTTATGGCCTTCGCATCCTCGATTCCCTTATTGCCGGTGCAGGCGTTTGCATTCCCGGAATTGGTGATGATGCCTCGGGCCCTCCCGGTTTTGACTATGTCCATGCCGATGAGCACGGGTGCTGCCTTTATCCGGTTTGTTGTGAAAACACCGGCAACTGCTGCAGGGCGGTCGCAGAAGATCAGTCCGAGATCCAGACCCTTATTCTCAGTCGACTTGACTCCGGCATTCGTTGCCGAGAAGGTAAATCCTTGTGGTATCATTCAGCACTCCCGCAACATTGCTTATATTTCTTGCCTGATCCGCACGGGCAGGGATCGTTTCTGCCCACTTTCTTTCCCTGCCTCCTCACGGTGGATGGTTTTTCCGGTGAAGGGCCCCTGCCAAGCTGCATCCGCTGCTTCCGCTCCCTGTTCGAGATGTGATCCACGTCTTCCTGACGCTGGACCTGGATCTTGAAGAGCCTCTCAAGCGAGAGTTCTCTGATCCTCGAGAGCGTACCCACGAACATGTCAAATCCCTCCCGCTGGTACTCCCGCAGGGGATTCTTCTGACCGTAGCCCCTCAGACTGATACCGTCTTTGAGGTGGTCCATGGACAGGAGATGGTCCTTCCAGAAATTATCCAGGGTGAGCAGCAGTACCTGTCTCTCAACGATCCTCATGATGTCAGGGGTGAACTCTTCTTCCCTTTCGTTATATCGCTCGATTATCTCTGCCCGCACTGCATCCGTGAGCGTCGCCAGAGAGTCTCCCTTTTCAGGGGTGAAGGCAAGCTGAATATCAAAGGTGTTTCTCAGCCAGCCTTTAAGCCCTTCCATATCCCATTCGCTTACCGGTGCCTTGCCTGGCACATAGACCTCGATGACTTCGTCAAGGAGTTCATCGATCATGTCTTCGACAAAGCCGCGCAGATTTTCCTCGGAGAGAATCTTTCTCCGGTTGGTGTAGATCACTTCACGCTGCTTGTTCATGACATCATCGTATTCCAGAAGGTGCTTCCTGATCTCGAAATTCCTTCCCTCGACCTTTTTCTGCGCTCCTTCAATACTTCTCGATATGAGTTTGTGTTCTATGGGCTCATCCTCGCCGACCCCAAGCCTGTCCATGATGGCTGAGATGCGCTCTGAACCGAATATGCGAAGCAGGTCATCTTCCAGGCTCAAATAGAATCGTGACGCCCCGGGATCGCCCTGCCTTCCGGACCGGCCCCTGAGCTGATTATCTATACGCCTGCTTTCATGCCTTTCTGTTCCAAGGATGAACAGTCCGCCGGCACCAATCACCTCTTTGTGCTCATTCTCACATTCATTCTTGAACTTGGAGATGACTTCCAGATATTTTTCCTCATCCTGGTTTGACAACTGTTTGGCAAGAAAATCGGGGTTCCCCCCAAGCATGATATCCGTTCCTCTACCGGCCATATTCGTTGCAATGGTAACGGCCCCTTTTCTGCCGGCCTGGGCTACAATCTCTGCCTCCCGTTCGTGGTGTTTTGCATTGAGAACATGGTGAGGCATTCGCTTTTTCTTGAGAAGATTGGATACCTTCTCCGAATTCTCGATGGAACTCGTTCCCACCAGAACAGGCTGTCCCTTTTCGTGACACTCGATGATCTGTTTGACCACAGCGCGGTATTTCTCTTTCTCCGTCTTATAGATAACATCGGAGTTGTCGATCCGGATCATGGGCTGATTCGTCGGTATCACCATGACATCGAGACCATAAATGTTCTTGAACTCCATGGCCTCTGTCTCAGCGGTACCGGTCATGCCTGCGAGCTTTTCGTACATCCTGAAATAGTTCTGGAAGGTGATGGAGGCCAGGGTCTGGTTCTCGTTCGCGACTTTTACCCCCTCTTTTGCCTCCAGGGCCTGGTGGAGACCCTCAGAATATCTCCTGCCCGGCATCAATCTGCCGGTGAATTCATCCACGATAACAACCTCACCGTCATTGACCACATAGTCCTTGTCTCTTGTAAACAGGGCATGTGCCCTGAGCGCCTGGTTGAGATGATGGACGGTCTCGAACTCGGCTGGTTCGTAGAGGTTGTTCTTGGAAAGGATACTCTGCAGCACCTCGATACCTTCTTCGGTGTAAACCACGGTATTTGCCTTTTCATCCTTTGCAAAGAGGCTGTCCGAATCCTTTCTCCTCAGGAGTTGAAGTATCGCGTTGTTTGCTTCATAGTATTTCGCTGTGGAATCTTCCGCAGGACCGGATATGATGAGCGGGGTCCGTGCTTCGTCGATGAGGATGGAATCCACCTCGTCGACAATGGCATAATAAAAGTCTCTCTGCACATAATCCGCAAAGGTGAATTTCATATTGTCCCGCAGGTAATCAAAGCCGAATTCATTGTTGGTGCCGTAGGTGATATCAGCCTGATAGCTTGCCTTTCTCTGTATATCGTCCAGTCCGTGAACGATCACCCCCACATCGAGACCGAGAAAGTTATAGATCCTGCCCATCCATTCCGAGTCGCGTCTCGCAAGATAATCATTGACCGTGACGACATGAACACCCTTGCCTGTCAGTGCATTGAGGTACACGGGCATGGTGGCCACCAGGGTCTTTCCTTCACCGGTCTTCATCTCGGCGATCTTTCCCTGGTGGAGGATGATCCCGCCCAAGAGCTGGACATCGAAAGGCCGCATCCCCAGGGTTCGTTGCGAAGCCTCTCTAACTGCAGCAAATGCATCAGGAAGAATATCATCGAGACTTGCCCCGGCTTCAAGTTTTTCTTTCAGATACGGGGTGACAGCCCTGAGCGAGTCATTATCTTTTGCCTTGTACTGCGCCTCAAGGCCGTTAATCTTTTCAACGAGCGGGTTCATGCGCTTCAGATCCCGGTCGTTCTTACTGCCTACTATCTTGACGAGCCAATTATACATACGGATTCACCGATCCTTTAATTTTTGGTAAGCTAAGTTGTAAAATAGAATATAGAAAATACTATTTCAACATGTATCTTTGCGGGTTCACATGAATCCCGTTTACAAGGACCTCATAATGAACGTGAGACCCGGTAGATCGTCCTGTATTGCCGAGAAATGCGATCTTGTCGCCTTTGCGTACACGTTGCCCGACCTGGATATCATTGGATTTCAAAAGGTGCCCGTATCTGGTGACGATCCCATAACCGTGATTGATCACGAGAAAGTTCCCGTAACCCCCGTTTTTGTAATAGGATGTAACGATACCATCAGCAGGCGCATATATCGGGGTGCCTTTTCTGGATGCGATATCAACCCCCTTGTGAAACTCCTTTTTCCCGGTAAAGGGTGAGTTTCGCCAGCCGAAATGTGAAGTAATCCATCCCCTGGTGGGCCATGCCGCAGGGGTATGGGCCATGAGGGAACGCTGCCTCTCGATCTGCGCGAGAAGTTCCCTGGCAACGTCTTTCTCTATGGATATATCATCTCCAAGCTGTTTGATATGAGAGTGAAGCTTCCGGGCAAGGATTTTTTCGGTGAGCACCTCCGTGCTCTGGCCGGTTCCTATAGATTCCGCCCCGCCGCCGCCGACACCGATAATCTCCTCAGGCGTATTGAGATCGACCTTTGCAATTCCGCTTAAGTGCCTGTTAAAACTCCGCAAGATACTCATCTCTCCATCGAGGCTTGCCACCTTTTCAGAGAGTAATTCGATCTGTCTGCTCTGATCTCGGTTTATCTCCTTAATCTGATCAACACGTGCCAGATCTGAGCGCAACACATAGAGCTTGTAGCCGGCATAAACGGAAAAGCCTGTAATTGCAGCAATAATCAATGATACCACCAGGACAAACAAAGGAGATATCTTGAATTTTCCGACCCCCCTATTCTCCTTTGATAGTACCAGTATGGTCCAGTGTGATCTCATATCATCCCTTTTACTGAGAACTTATATCCATGGAGTCGATGAGAATAGATGGACAGAGTACATGGCCGAACTCTCGCTCATCATTCCCTATGGCAATGACCCGGGAGAACATCTCATAGATATTCCCGGATAAAGCTGCTTCTCGTACAGGATACAACGTATTATTACCCTCGAGCAGTATGCCGTTTACCCCGACAGAAAATTCTCCTGTTATCGGATTTGCTGTATGCATACCCATTATATCGGTGATTTTCAAGGCTTGCTTTAACCCAACCAACTTCTGCGCTAAATCCTCTTTCCCCGGTTCCATGCAAACATGGCGGACACCCAGAGATGGCACGGAACGATACCCGCTCCTTACAGAGTTTCCGGTAGACGGTCTCCCTGCTATTCTTCCCCAGTAACTATCGTATATAAAAGCAAGAACAGTGCCATTTTTTACAAGAACCGTCTCTTGAGACGGGACACCTTCACCATCATAAGGACACGCATCACTGCATCGAATATCAAGTGGATTATCCGTTAGGGTAATAATAGTCGAGAAACACTGTTTTTCAACTTTATCCCTCAAATATGATTTACCCTTTATGACATTCTCGCCGAGGAATGCGTCGGAGATAAAATCCAGCATCTGTGCCGTGCTCGTATTGTCAAAGACAACAGGTATTTTCGTGGTCTGTATCTTTCTGGCAAAGAGCATGTCCGTCGCCCTCTTGGCCGCCTCTTTTCCCACCTTTTCCACATCAATGCCTGCCAGCCGGTGGCTCAGATCGAACTCATATCCGGATTGGGTTTCATCGTTGTCTTTTGCCATGACCATAATGGATGCGGAAGCAAAAGAAGCACTAGAGGATATGTCCACCCCATGGGAATTCACGATATGCGTGTTCGCGACAGTCCGTGAAAAGGAGGCCTTGCGTACCTGTTTTATTCTCTCATCAGCATCCCGAGCGCTCTTTTCAAGCGATATGGCCCGTTCTATACAATCATCCGACTGCAGTTCGGAGATGGCCTTGTCAAGAAGATCCATGGAGACATACGCATCTCTACCCTGCGGTATATGATTGTTTTCATCCTTGAATTGATGCCGGGCAGAACTCATGGCAGAATCAATAAGTTCGGCAGTGGCCTCCGGTCCATAGGCGAATCCCATGGCACCGTCTTGAAGGATGCGGATACTTATCCCGGATTCGTTCGACCTGTTCAGTGATCCTACTGCACAGTCTTTGGATTCCGCCCGTATGGTGTCAACGGCACTGCCGTACACCTCAAAATCGCTGATTGCCCGTTTTTTCAGGAGATCTACTGCCTTTGCTATCTTATCTCCCAAACTCATCAGCACTCCTTACCTATCTCATACAGGAGTGCAGTCTCCCTGCAGTCCGGGAAATACGGACAGTGAATGCAGTCTGCCCATATCTTATTGGGAAGGGTCGATTTATCCACCTCATGGAAACCGGCTTTCATAAAGAACTCGGGAACATAGGTGAGGGTGAACAATTGCTTCACCCCCAGCTGTACCGCCTCGTCAATACAGGCCTTTACCAGTGACATACCTGCCCCGGTCTTCTGATATTCTTTCCGTACCGCTAAAGTGCGGATCTCGGCAATATCGATCCAGCACACCTGAAGGGCGCAACAGCCATGTATCGACGAATGATTTTCATCGTCGGTAAGGATCCAGTAGTCGCGTACCGAGGTATAAATGGAATGGAGAGACCTTGGCAGCATCAGCCCATCTTTGACAAATGGCTCTATCAGGTTTTTTATCTCAGGCACTTCATGTACCAATGCTTTTCGTATCATTTCCGTATAATCCAATTAGATTTCCATACATACATCACTGGCAGCATAAAAAGTCAAACCAAAACTCATGGGTGATGTATCAATGGTATGATTGAGCCTGTTCTTCGTTGTGCTCAACCAGTTCTTTCGCATGTTCGATCACGGCATGACTCGGTGATTCGCCGCCCATCATCCGTGCGAGTTCCATAACCCTGTCCATCTGCCGGACGTTGCAGACACGGGAGATGGTGTTTCCTTTATCGACATTCTTCGTGATCACGAGATGATTCTCAGCAAGGGATGCGACCTGATGGAGATGGGTGACCACAATGGCCTGGGCGCTGCCCGACAACTCTTTGAGCTTGTTTGCGATCATGAGGGCCGTCTGCCCGCTGATACCTGAATCGATCTCGTCGAAGAGGAGCGTGGCATCCTGTGATGCCTTCTGCTGCACCTTGATAGCAAGCATGATCCGGCTCAACTCACCTCCAGATGCAATCCTGGCCAGGGGAAGTTGTTTGTGCCCCACATTCGTGGAGATAAGGAACTCACCCTTCAAGAGGGTGTTCGGGGAGACAACGTCCCCCTTCGAGTCGAATAGGCCGTCTTCAAGATGCGAGGGATCTCTCTGATCAACGGCAAAACGGGTTCCCGGCATGCCCAGGTCCAAAAGGTTGCGGTTGACGCCGGCACATAATGTCTCGGCATAAGATGCGCGCTTTGCCAGATATTCCTGAATCTTGTGAGCGTATGCAGCCCGCGCCTTTTCAAGGACCCTGTCCGCCTCCTGGATCATTCTGTCGGAATCCAGAGTCATTTCGAGCCGTTTTTCCAGATCATCCTTCAGGGCAATGAGTCCCTGCTCGTCCCGTCTGTGCTTTTTCTTGAGGTCCTGCAGGCAGTGCAACCGGCTCTCAAGGGTTTCGATCATTTCCGGATCATACTCATACGTTGCGATCCTGTCCCGAAGCTCGAGGCTGATGTCCTCGAGGCGTGCAATGATGTCCTTAAGGGAAATCGAAATACCCTGAAGATGATGATCAATGGAGGTAATCTTTGCGATGTGACCCTGGGCCTGGGCTATCAGGTCAACAACCGAGGTGTTGCCTGAATAGAGTATATCGTCAGCCAGGTATGCGGACCGTTTCAACTCCGCAGCTGCATATGCCAGTTCCAGCTCGGAAGTGAGCTCTTCTTCAAGGCCTTCATGAATGGGGACGGATTTCAATTCATTGTAACTAAAGAGGATATCTTCTTTTTCTTCTCTGTATCGCTGCACCTGACGCTTGAGCTCGGCCAGGTGTTCATGTGCCCTGTTCAAAGCGTTATAGGAATCGTGGAGATCATCCCTGTCAAGGCCGGCAAGCTCTTCTAAGATGGTCATATGTTGTGCCGGATTGAGAAGATCCTGGTATTCGTGTTGCCCGTAAATATTGATCAAACCTGAAGAAACCTCAGCAAGGTTTGTTACTGTTGCGAGTTTGCCGTTTATGTAGCACCGGTTTGATCCCGAGGGGAATATTTCCCTGCGCAGGACGAGCTCTTCTCCAGAGACTGAAAACAGGGCCTCTATACTCGTCTTTTCCCTCCCGGGTCTCACAAGATCCTTGCTTGCCTTGGCGCCCATGAGAAGGGTAAGAGCCCCAAGGATCAACGATTTCCCTGCGCCGGTTTCACCGGTGATGCAATTCAGTCCCCTGCCAAAGGTTATTTCTATCTCATCAAAGATTGCCAGGGAAGATATCTTGAGGAATTCAATCATCTCTCCTGCCACCCGAGTTTTGTTCTCAGTATCTCGAAATAATCCCTGTACGGGAATCTCAGCATGATCGCCTTGAGCTCGCCTCGTTTTACCACGAGCTTGTCACCTGCCTTGAGGGGAAAGCCTCTCTGGCCGTCAAGGGTGAGGTAGATATCATCGGATGTTTTCCCGGAGTTCACGATAATAACCACTTCCTGAAAATCAGGAAGAACAATGCTCCTATTCGAGAGAACATGGGGACAGATCGGTGTAAGGATAATGGCATCCACCTGCGGATGCACGATCGGTCCTCCTGTGGCAAGATTATACGCGGTGGATCCTGTGGGTGTGGAAACGATGAGACCGTCTGCACGATAACAGGTGATAAATGTGGAATTGGTCCATACCTCGATGTCAATGATCCTCGCCAGGGCACTCTTGTTGATAACGACATCATTGAGAACGTGCTGCGACGATATTTTCTTTCCGTCACGGACAATGGTGGCATTGAACATGGTCCGCTCTTCCTGAATGTAGTTTCCCCTGACCACGGATTCGAGGGCATCGTACACCTCATTTTCCGTGACCTCAGTGAGAAATCCGAGGTAGCCCATATGGACGCCCAGTATTGGGACTTCCTGCTGTGCAGACATCCTGATTGCCCGCAGCAATGTCCCATCGCCGCCTATGACAACCAGCAGACTGGAATTGTCCCAGACATTCTCGGTGCGTGCATGTCCTGCGAAGTCGGCTATGTGATCTTCGATGAGGCAGGCAAGCCCCCGGTCTCCCATCCATTCCATTACGCGCTTAGAAAGGGCAAGGGCTTCATTGTTATCTTCTTTACACACTATGCCGAAAATCATCACGATTCATATACCTGCGGCGAAGAGGATTTGTCTAGTTGAAAAATGGTATGCGCGCCCGCAAACGTTTATCGTTCCAGCAGTGAAACAGACTCGATATGGTATGTCTGTGGGAACATGTCAAAGACCCTCGTGTGTTTCAGCGAGAACCCGGAACCGATGAGAGCCTTGAGATCCCTGGTCAGGGTGCTGGGATCGCACGATATGTATATGATCCTGAAGGCATCCAGTTCCGGCAGGATGTTTATGACTTCTTTTGCCCCCTGCCGCGGAGGATCGAGGATTATCGTGTCGAACTTCAGCAATTCATCCCTGATGGACGCCACCGCCTTTTGTGCATCCATACTCAAGAAGCGGACATTGTCTGCAGCGTTCTTCTTTGCATTTATCCTGCCCTGTGATGCAAGCCGCTTGTTTCTCTCGATAGCCACGACATCCTTTTGGGCAATCCTGGCCAGCGGTATACTGAAATTGCCGCTTCCGCTGTACAGGTCAAGGATATTCTGTGACCCTGCAGCCAGATTCATGACATATCCCACCATTGAGGCATTGACCTGCATGTTTGCCTGGATAAACCCACCGAGTCCGCTTGAAAGCTGAAACTTACCCTTCTCCGTGGGGACCTCATACCTGCAGAACCGCTGTCCGAGGACATGATCGCTCCTCCGGGTGGAGGAGAACATGACAAAGGAGATACCTGCAATGTCGAGCTCGTTGTAAATCTTATTCATGGTCCTGACATCATTCTGGCGTGCAGTCCCCTTGCACCGGGCAAGTAGAATGACATCGTCCCCCGGGGCATGAATCTCGATGGAATAGATCCCGCTTATAGGATGCCTGCTGAGTATATCCCTGAGATCTTCGAGGGTATGCTGAATCTTTGGATTGAGCACCGGACACTGTTCAAAACCGATAATACGCTTCGATCTTTTCTGGAAAAATCCCATGGAAAAATCCGGTTCATAGGCACATTGAACCACAGCATGAGCCCTATACCCATAGATCTTTTGAGATGGTACCGGCTCGTGAGAACCCCGGGGTACGGTCTTGCATACTTTTTCGATCTCCGAGGTAAGAATTTTCTGCTTCCACAACACCTGCTCAGTATAGGTTATGTGCTGCCAGTCACAGCCTCCGCAGAAAGGAAACAGCGAGCATCTCGGCTCGACCCTGTCGGGAGAGGGTTGCAGTATCTCATCGACCAGGGCCAGGACATAGGAGGGGTATTCCTTTTCAGTATGAACGCGTAGTGTCTCGCCGGGAACAACGGCGGGGACAAATACAATCTTGCCGTCGGCTCTTCTTCCTACACCCCTGCCCCCGTACGAGAGGGATTCAACGGTAAGCGTAAATGTATCAGTGCCCATATCAGGCAACTACCATGACTTTATGAGCTTTCATTGTACTTGGGTTAAACGTACCCAGATAACACAAATATTGCAACGAAAATTTTACTCATATAGAATGGCGGCCATGGAAACTATAATTGTGTGGATTGTCGATACTATCGGGAGGCTCGGGTACATCGGAATTATCGCGCTCATGTTCCTGGAAAGCTCATTCTTCCCTTTTCCCAGCGAGGTTGTCGTTCCTCCTGCAGGCTATCTTGCATCGAAGGGCGAGATGAATATCTGGCTCGTGGTTGTCTGCGGGATCACCGGCTCTCTTTTAGGGGCCCTTTTTAATTATCTACTGGCTCTGTGGCTCGGCAGACCGCTCCTGATGAAATACGGGAAGTACCTTTTTCTTACCCAGGAGAGATTTCACAAGGTTGACGACTTCTTTTACAGGCATGGAGAGATCAGCACGTTCGTATGCAGGCTTATTCCCGGAATCCGTCAGTACATATCGTTTCCGGCGGGACTTGCCAGAATGAACCTTATCAAGTTCTGTTTTTACACCTCATTCGGTGCAGCTATCTGGGTGGTTGTGCTTGCCTATATCGGGTTTTTAGTCGGCAATAATATGGAATTGGTAAAACAATACTCACGACAGGCAACAATGATCTTAATTGCATGCATAACAATCATCCTGTTCTTCTATATTAAACGGCACATAAATAAACAATCATAAGCCGACCACATGCCGGATGACAGCCGGTTTATGAATGAGTGTTCAGTTCTGTGCAAGTTATATTTCTGCTGCAACTCCCTTTTTACAGTTTAACATATTGTTAATAATGTTTTTTTTCATTTTTCTCATTTTTATGGGTTGACATGTGTGAAAGGTATGAGGTAACTTACAATAGATCGTTTCCTTTTTAAGGAGGGATCTATGGGGAGCAAATTTTCTTCGTCGGATTTTGAGCTCTACACCAGAAAGATCAAAGATTATCCACTGCTCACCCCAGAAGAAGAGCTCGATTATGCCAGAAAATACAAACAAGGTGACATCTCTGCCGGACAAAAGATCGTCACGGCAAACCTGCGATTTGTCGTGAAAATTTCCCAAGGGTATTTCCACCTGGGGTATGGACCACTTGAAATTGTGCAGGAAGGGAATATGGGTCTGGTAAAAGCCCTGACCCGGTTCGATCCGGAGATGGGGGTGCGTTTTATCTGCTATGCTATCTGGTGGATCAAGGCATATATCAAAAATTTCATCCACAAGAGCTACCAGGTACACACAGGAAGACTTACCCATGCAAAGGGGCTCATCTCTCTGGACAGTGCGATCTCCGGGGAGAATGAAAATGAAGAGTGCCTTCTTGATCATCTGCTCTATGAAGGACCTGACCAGGACGACTTCTATACCCACAAAGAGCGGCATGCCTACCTGGTGAAACTGCTGAAGTCTGACCCCCCTATTCTCACCAAGCGCGAAGTCTTTATCATAGAAAAACGCTTTTTCAACGACCCGCCTGCAACCCTGAAAGATATCGCCCTGCAGATCGGGGTTACCAGGGAGCGGGTACGACAGATTGAAATGAGATCACTGCAGCGCATCAGGGCTGCTATAGAAAAACAGAGGGATATCCTGACGGAGGATATACATATCGGGCACGAATATCCCATCAGAAGAAAAAGATTTTAGCAGTGCGTGTGCACGCAGGTAGTTCTACAGGTCTTTAGCGGTTAGACAGGTCTGCGAACTTGGTCAGTTCTGGCCTCCATGCCAGTTGTATTTCTCCCACCGGGCCGTTTCTGTGCTTGGCAACAATAATCTCGGCAATACCCTTATCAGGCGTCTCCGGATTGTATACCTCATCCCGGTAGATAAAACATATGATGTCCGCATCCTGTTCAATAGCCCCTGATTCTCTCAGGTCGGCCATTTGCGGGCGTTTGTTCTGACGTTCTTCCACCCTTCTGTTCAGCTGCGACAGGGCAATCACCGGGACTTTAAATTCCTTGGCAATTGCCTTTAACGTCCTGGAAATCTCGGAGATTTCCTGCTCTCGGGAATCATTCCTCGTCTTGGAAGTCATGAGCTGAAGGTAGTCTATGATGATGAGACGTATGTCGTGCTGAGAAACAAGCCTCCTGAGCTTCGCACGAATCTCCATGGGAGATATACCCGGCGTATCGTCTATGTACAGCGGCGCCTCCGAAAGGACTCCGGATGCATTGAGGAGCCTGCTCCAGTCCTCTTTCTTGAGCATGGACAGGGACGACGCCGATCGGACGTAACTCTGATTGATCTCTGCCTGAGAAGCCAGCATTCGAAGCACCAGCTGTTCGACACCCATCTCAAGAGAGAACACGGCAACCGGCAACTGTTCTGTCACGGCAACTGATTCCGCAATATTCATGGCCAGTGAGGTCTTTCCCATAGACGGACGTCCGGCGATAATAATGAGGTCCGAACGGTGCAGTCCTCCGAGGAGCTGGTTATCGAGATCAATGAATCCTGTAGGCACCACCCCCTGATCGATCTCTCCCCGGGCCATCCTTCCCAGGTTGTGATACATGTCCTGCAGGGGGATGCTTATTTTGGTCAGTCCGCCTTTTTTGTCTTTTATCTGTTTATTTATGTTGAAAATGATCTGTTCGGCATTCTCCAGGACAACAGGAACGTCTTCCCCGGGATTTCTCGCATTCTTGATTATCTGTCCCGCCCCGGCTATGAGCGATCTGAGTATGGATTTATCCCGTATGAGTTTCGCATAGTATTCTATATTGGCGGTGGTGGGGATATGATCTGCAAGCTGAGCGATATAGCTCGCCCCTCCGACCTTGTCCTTTTTCCCGTTCTTCTCTATTGCCTCCGTGAGCGAAACCAGGTCTATGGGCAGCCCCTTATCCATGAGGGTGAGCATCTCCTCATAGAGGATCCTGTGCCTTTCGGCATAAAAATCATCGGGGAGGAGTATCTCCGTTAAGATATCGAGGGAGGCATTCTCAAGCAGGACCCCACCGAGGATATATTCTTCTGCCTCTTTATTGTGCGGAAGGATTACAGAAGAATCATCCATCCACTTATTCCTCTGTTTCTGAAATCACTTCCACCTTGACAACAGCGCTGACCTCAGGGAAAAGCCTGACAACGACTTCATGGGTCCCCACATGTCTGATAGCCTCTGTCAGCAGGATCTTTTTCTTGTCAATCTCAAAGCCTTTCTCTTCCAGCGCCTCAAAGATATTCGTGTTTGTGATGGACCCGAACAGTTTTCCTTCCTGTCCTGTCTTGACTTTGAACTGCAAGGTGACCGAACCCAGTTCTTCCGCGATCTTCTGGGCATGTTCCTTTGATTTGGCCTCAGATCTGACGCGCGCCTGAATCTTATCTTTGAATGCCTTTATATTGCTGTCTGATGCCAGAAGGGCAAGACCTTTGGGGATGAGATAGTTCCGGGCATATCCATCCTTTACTTTCACTTCCTTGCCAACTGTTCCGAGACCGTCAATACTTTCCAACAGCACTACCTTCATTTTTCATCTCCTTTTGAAATTCTTATCCTTTTCCTGAAATCGAACCAGGTATCGAACAAACCGAGGGCAGCCGTAATAATCATGATATATATTTGGCTTAAGATCAATATATAAATGATCCATCTGAACATCTTTGCCCAATTATGCCCCGCCATGAAAGATGCAATGATCGCCAGCCCCTGATAGAAGTATGTATAGGAGATCACGATCAACAGGTTGAGCCCGATGGCGTGCACCGGATCCATACGGATAATCGTGAATACTCCGGCAAGAATGAATCCCGCCACTACCCAGTCAGGACACTTCCATGTACGCAACAGAAGATCTTTCTTTATCCCTGCAAGGATAACCAGATTGAGCCACATGATAAATGAAAAGGTGGTTGCCATGATGGCTGGGAAGATCTTTATGATACGGGCTTCGATGGACGCCCTGCTCATCTTGAACTGCATCATCTCGCTGGGTGAAAGCATGGTCGCATAGACGTCGGATACCTGGTTCATTATATTTCCGACCCACCTTGATATGACCGCTGAAAATGACGTGCCTTCAGATGATGCCAGGATAAAGATGCTGAGCATGAACAGGAAGAAGATCAGACTCGTCGGCACCAGCACTGCCAGTCCTACACTATGCCTTTGCACGAACCATCCCAGGAGAATCCCGCAGCCAAGAAGTGACAGGTAGAGAATAACACTTTGGAAGTATGGGGGCATTAAGATAAGCACTGCAGGGATCAGCCCCACGAGAACATGGTTCATTCCTGCTGTTCTTTCGGAAAAGACGCAGTACATCGACGGGAGGCACAATGCGAGAGGAACGGCCTGCGGTGTCATCACTATTACCAGAATACCAAAAAAAAGAAAGACCCCGCTGTATATCCACAGGGTCTTCTGGCCTCTGTTTAAAAGAGGCATAGCCTTAGTCGTGTACGGTAAACGGCAAAAACGCCATGATCCTGGCACGCTTTATCTCAAGCGTCAGCTTTTTCTGATGGCCCGAGCAGGTGCCGGTTATCCGTCGCGGCAGAATCTTCCCTCTTTCCGTAATAAAATCTCGCAGAATATGCGGCGATTTGTAGTCGATGGGAACATTCTTGTCTTCGCAGAATCTGCACGTCTTCCTCTTATAATATGTCCGCCCTCTGGGATTTGATGGTCTATTATTCCGCATCTTGCTCTGCAACCTCCTCTTTCTGAGTTTCTGGTACCTCTTCGGCCTTTGGTTCTGATTTGGGTTCCAGGTCTGCTCTGTTTGTGTGTTTGTCGAGTTTGACGATTACAAACCTCAGGATGTTTTCGTCAATCCTCAAGAATCTTTCGATCTCGGGAATCATAGAGCCCGGACCCTCAAGATAACTCAGAAAATAGTGTCCCCTTGGTTTCTTCTGGATCTTATATGACAGTCCTCTGACCCCCATATCATCGATCCTGATTATCTCACCACCGTTCTTGCCGATTGTGTTTTTCAGTCTGGTGAGGAGCTTTTCCTGATCCTCTTCCCCCAGGTCGGGGTTTTGGATATACATCATCTCATAGAAGTTCATGTAACCCTCCTTGTGGTTTAGTAGCCCCATTAGGAGCAAGGAGCGGGATTTCTCATATAATAAAGATCTGCATTATGCAAGCCCGAAATATCCAGGTGATACTATTTCGATAGTTTTCCCGGTCCAAAAATCATGACCGTGAACTCTCCTGCCATTCAACCGGGAATACACAGCTGTTTTCGCCTGACAGGCATGACCGGCAGTCCTCAGCAAAGCATGTTATCTAAGGGAGCGTTTTCTGACTCCGGATTTATTTGTATAAACCCATTGGACCACGAAGCAGGCTCAGTACCTGATACTGAATCCTTTAAGAGATTCGTCCACTTGCGCCTGCCTGAAATCGATCTTATCCACACGGGCACCCGGAGGGCCCTGATAGCACCAGGCAAGGAGCTCGTCAACAGCATCATGACCCCCCTGCGCATGAACCTCGACCGCCCCGTCCGGGGTGTTCATCACCCATCCTGCCAGAGAAAGTCTCTGGGCAGCCTGCTGCGTATTAGCGCGAAACCACACGCCCTGCACCCTGCCGAAAATCTTCATGTGCATTGCCACCATGAGCTTATGCCTCCTCCAGGAGTTTCAGGAAAGCCGCTTCATCAAGGATTGCAACATTCAACGAGGTTGCTTTATCAAGCTTTGATCCCGGATCCGCTCCTACGACAAGATAGTCGAGCTGTTTACTCACCGAGCTTACTACCTGACCGCCGAGGGCCTCCACCCGCACTTTCGCCTCATTTCGCGACAAACCCTGCAATGTCCCGGTAAAACAGAACCGTTGACCGCTCATGGCTGTTACGGGCTTCTCTTCCTGCTGTGGAACCGACAGTTCCAGCCCGAGATTCAAAAGTTTTTCAATCACTATCAGGTTTTGTTCATTTGAAAAGAAATCACCAATGGATCTGGCTATCTCGCTGCCGATCCCTCTGATTGAACACAGTTCCTCATACTGCGCATCCTTTATATTGTCGAGGGAACCGAAATGGGCTGAAAGATCTTTTGCCGCCACACTCCCCACATGCTGTATGCCCAGGGCATAGATAAATCTTTCCAGGGATACCTTTTTACTCCTCTCGATGGAAGAGATCAGGTTCGACGCAGACAGTTCAGCAAAACCCTCGAGACTCATCACATCAGTCATGCTCAGCGTGTAGAGGTCCGCAATATCACGAACCAGCCCTGTTTTGACCAGCTGATGAACAATCTTCCTTCCCAGCCCGTCTATGTCGAGCGCATCCTTGGATGCAAAATGGTAGATCTCCTGCTCGATGATGGCGGGGCATGAGATATTTATACATCGCAAAACGGCCCCGTCCTGCACGAGCGCTGCATTGCATGACGGACAGTTCTCAGGCATGACAAATGGCTGAGAGCCTTCCGGCCTCTTCGACAGTACCGGAGCGACGATCTCGGGGATTACATCCCCTGCCCGCTGCACTATGACCGTATCACCCTCCCTGACATCCTTGCGTTCAATCTCATCAGCATTATGGAGCGTGGCCCGGCTGACGGTTACACCGCCGACCTTGACCGGCGCCAGGTGTGCAACAGGGGTTATTGCACCGGTTCTTCCCACCTGCACATCAATCTTATTCAGTAGAGTGGTTGCCTGAGTCGGAGGGAACTTATATGCCACAATCCATCTGGGGGACCTGGCCTTTACCCCGAGTTCGCTCTGGTCTTTCACCCCATCCAGTTTGATAACCACTCCATCTATCTCGTAGGGTAGATCCTCTCTGATCGTCTGCATCTGCATGGCAAAGCGGGTTACCTCATCAACACCCAGGCACAAGCGCTTGTCCGGGTTCACCCTGAAGCCGAATTCCCTGAGTCTCTCAAGGATAGCATACTGTGAATCGAGGTCCACTGCAGCCGCTTCAGAAATCCCATAGGCAAAGAATACAAGTGTCCTTGAAGCTGTTATGCGTGAATCAAGCTGCCTCAGAGATCCGGCGGCAGCATTTCTCGGATTCGCGAACAACGCTTCGTCGTTTCGTGATCTCTGCTCGTTCAGTTCCTTGAATGCGGATTTCAGCATCACCACCTCACCCCGCACTTCGAGCAGCTCGGGAAGGTCACTGCCCATGAGGCGCAGAGGGATGCTCTTGATGGTGCGCAGATTCTCGGTCACATCTTCGCCTGTCTGTCCATCACCCCTTGTACCGCCCCTGGAAAAGACACCATTCTCATAGACAAGCTCAACGGCCAGCCCATCAAACTTCGGTTCACAGCAATAGGCGATTTCATCTTTTCCCAGCCACTTGACAACCCGCTGATGAAACGCCTGAACCTCCTGTGTATCCATGGCATTGTCAATGCTGAGCAGAGGAATTCTGTGTACCATCGGCTGAAATGAAGTAAGAGGAGGAGCCCCTACCCTCTGTGTTGGGGAATCTTTGGTTCTCAGTTCCGGATAGTTTTCTTCAAGGACCACAAGCTCTCTGAAAAGCTGATCATATTCCCCGTCTGATATCTCCGGTGCATCAAGAACATAGTAAAGATAGTTATGGTGCTCAAGCATATGTCTGAGGTGGGCAGCCCGTTTTATCACATCTTCATGTGTCATGGAGTTCCTCATATGTATTTTAGATGGAAATATATTCAAGAAATCATCATTTATCATAAAAAAAAACTTGAACAAAAGAATTTCTTGATTATTACATTAGATAAAGGTATATGCACACAAACTTAAATAAGTACACCTTGAACTACAAGGAGGTTGCAATGGGTAAAGTTGTATTTAATGTTCAGGACCAGTTCCTCAATCAAGCGCGTAAGGAAAAGGTGCCTATTATTGTAACTCTCGTAGACAAAGAAAAGGTTGAAGGTTTCGTTAAGAGCTTTGATCCATTCTGCATCTTGATCCAGACCGAAAAACCTATACTTATCTATAAACATGCGGTTGCAAGTATAGAACCTTCCGAGACAAACTCCAAACTTAAAGACTTTCTTGCAGGATGAGGGAACGCCATAAGTTAGCTGTCTTTGCACTCTGTCTGCTTTTATTCCTCTGTTCTCACACCGGTGTCCACGGTGAGACAACGCTCCAGGTCTATGGTGTAGGTGCCATAGAAGAGGATAACCTTGCCAAGGCAGAGCAGCTTGCGTTGAAAGATGCTTTCTCAAAAGCCATTGTTCTTGTGGCGTTGAGACATGTGCCCTATTCTTCGTCGCTGGACCTGATGGAAGTGATGCCCGATTTTATGGCATCCAGGGGGATGCAGGATATCATCCAGTACCAGATCACTTCACGATCTCAGCAGTACGATATTCTTGCGATCAGTGTTGATATCAAGCTTGATGAAGAGTCTATCAAGGACTGGCTCTATGCACACACGCTTACTGTTCCGTATGATCTCAGACCGGGTATTCTTTTGATGATCTCTTCATACGGCCCTGGCGATGACGAACTGTACGAATGGTGGACCATGAAGGGGAGAAAGGTATACTCATCATTTGAGACCCAGCTAAAGGACAGGTTCACCGAGCTTGGAGAAAAGGTACTTGATGTGCCCCAGAGGCTCAGTGGTGTACGGTTCGATATCACCAAACCTATTGAAATAGCACAGGCTGCGGGGGCAGATATCCTCATCACCGGCACGATAAGTTACACGCCGGTGCTCGATACCCTGTATGAATGTTCCATGGAGATCAGCCTGATAGATCCTCAGACACTCTCACCTATCGGAACGTTCTCCGTTTCACGCAGGGGGGATTTCTCTCCTTCAACCATGAACAGCCTCATGATAGATGAGGTTATCAAACCCATACGGGCCCGTATTGCCCATAAGATGCTCAGCATAAGCCCTGTTGTCGTGAAGAAGAATCTCTGCATTGAAGGCATAGAGGATTATGTCACCTACCAGACATTCATCAATGCCATCAGTTCAATGGAGAGCATATCCGCGGTGGAAATCAACAGCATTCAAGGGCATAGCATCTGTCACACCCTTCAGCTCAAGGGCAGCCTCCTCGATGTCATGGAGAATCTGAAGCGCGAACAGATCAAAGAAGCGGATATAGTGGTAGAGGACGATACCGCCTATATTCGCATCATCAACAACTGAACGCTCCCGGTACGGTCTGAAATGTCTCTGTCTGCCTAGATACCCAGGAGATGAGAAAATCTCGCAGCTTTTTCCTGCCGGTCCTAGCGCGGAGTCGGTATATAGGTGTCGGGACTATAGAAAATGAGCACCAGGAGAAACAGGAGCAGATAAAAACTGGTGGCAAAAAGAAAGTTCCTCACGGCAACACCACTCGGAGGTTTGTTCAGTGCGAAAAAGAACGGCGATATTGCCACCACTGCGAACCCTGCAGCAACAAATGAAGGTATCTTCAGGTAAAAGAGCCATATCACCGGAACAATAAGGCACAGGACAATCACCGAGCTGACCACCAGATGGGCCTGCTTCAGATTCATGCCTGCCTTCATAAGCATGATATACCCTGTCTGATTTCCCACGGAGCGATCAGCATCAATGTCCTTGTAGTCCTTGAAAGTTGAAACCAGGGACCAGCCGCCGAAGACGAGAAAGCAGTAGAGGATGATTTCAGGAGTGAACTCAAGGTTTTTGTGAGACAGTACGCCTGCCAGGAATGCACCCAGCCCCCACATCCCTTCTATCTTGTAATTACCGGGGAAAAACCGTTTTGCCCGATAGAAATCATGATTATAGATAACGGAGCAGATAAAGAGCAGTAGCAGCGGCAGAAAGATTATCCCCTTTTTCATGCTGAACAAAACCATGATCATGGCGGCGCATGTAGCATTGAAAAAGGACAGGTCCTGCCTTTCGACAACCAAGGCTCTTCCGGATATGGAATCTTCCTTCCGGTCGAAATAGTCGTTCTGCACCAGAGCGGTAATACCTGCATAGAAAACGAGGAAAGCCATGAGAAACGTGGAAGGTGTTATGCGCTCGGTTACCGCGGCACCTAAAAAGGTGAGGATAACAAACGGGAAACAGTGAAGACATCTTCTTGCCAGAAGCCTTGCTATATGAGAATTCAGCGCCAGGAAGAAGAGAACCGAAACCGTTATCTGCACCAGAGAAATGCAGGCCATCCGTGTCAGGGAAAGCTTATCGTATATAAGAGATGAGATAGCCGGAATTATCGACCCGGCATTTATATTGATGAGATACGCTAAAGAGCCGCCCAGGAATGCTTTTGAAAGACTGGATGTCTTGATATACACATAATAACCCGCAAAAAAGATGGTGGACCAGAGTATCAGGCCCTCCCCTATGGGAAAACCATTGTCCGGGTCAAACATGATAAGTTGAGCAATGGATGGAGTTCCCATGACATAGGTGTATGAAAATTTCCCAACTCCGTATATGAACACGTCGATGATTGGAGGAAATATCCCGAGAAACACGCCGATGAGCACTGCATGTATCGCCTTTTGCCATGGGACTTTGGTGAGAAGGGTGATAACGAGCGTATACGACCATATCATGAGGAAATAGAATGTAATGCTGTTGATGATGCTTTCCTGATAGCCTATGCTGTGAGCAAGCATCATTTCTTCAAGAGAACGCACACTGCCCACGAATAAAGCAAAGATCAGGATGGTGTAAAGGTTATACTCTTTTTTTTCCTGAAAATAGATGACGCGCTTAATCCAGTTCTTCGAGCGCATTACAATTCATTCCCCGATTATTTATATCTTATTAATTTTTTGCTTATTTTCCCCATTTCTGCATTTCTTTCAGAGCAGGATATACTTTTTTCATCTTCTTTTCATCCAGCTGATCAGGCAGGAGATATATAGAACGGGCTCCAATAGTATTATCAGGCAGGATGCCCCCGCGCACAAAGATCCACATCCCCTTGTTCAGGTCAGTAAATCTGATTGAGCTGCCGTTTACATCCAATACATTTGTCTCGTAGTGCTTGTGGTTATGCCACATATCCACAAGGACAACCTTTCGCTCGGAGGCGATAATGTAATCCCCGACAGGGCTTATATACGATATCTTTCCCTGGAACTCGATCTCTTTCCAGTTGGTCACCGGCACTCGTATCTTATCCCCCAGACAGATCCCGGCTGAGAATATCAGGCAGAGAACAGCTGTCAGGGTTATTATGGTTGTCTTCTTGAACATATCTGTCTCCTTTGTATCAATTCTGCTTCCAGTACCTGATAGTGGGGACACTGGTGACCGTCGTATCTTCAGGAAGGTTAATGTCCGGAGTGAATGTGGTTGCTATGTCATTGGCGTCGTCGGCATTACTGGGATGCTCTGCTGCTGTAATAATCAATTTTGTCCTGATGGTGGTCCCATCATCTTCATCCAAGAGCTCCACGATCTGCGGGGCAGATGGCATACCGAGGCCTATGTATATGGATCTGTCGTCACTGCCATCGATTACACCGTCTCCATTTGTGTCGTAAGCCGGCTCTCCTGTTGCATAATCCAACAGATAAACACGAGCCCCACCAAACACCTCCATGTTACACAGATCAATTCCTGGAGGATCCGGTGTAAAGGTTGTAAAGATCACCATGGCATGCTGTATCAGGTTGGTATCCCTGTATTCGTACAAGAGCGGATAGGAGACCACCTTTTCACCATCCTGGTCAAACTTAATCAGCCAGCCCTTGCAAGCATCGCTCTTCAGGTAAGATCGCAGGGTATCATTGTATGAGGCTGCTGATACATCCGTAAGATCCGACCAGAGGGTAGTTGTTCCATCCCATCTATTCTTGATGCCGTAGAAGAAATTCTCCGTATGGGTATCATCAGGGGCTTCGCGGTCACCCGTACCGATAAAGACATATTCCCCCCAGCTCATGGATTTCACAACAGGCCTGTAAAAGAACTTCAGCCAGCTGTCAGCAGTAATGCCATCCCTGGCCTTGAACAGGAGCTGATGACTCCAGGTAGCCCCGGTAGCGCTTCTGTCATTGAAAACAAACAGGTTTCCGCCCATATCACCTGCATACACGGTGTCAATGAGATTGTTTACATCGTGGTCGAAATCAAATGCCAGGATATCTACAATGCAATGCGTCATTGCAGCATAACCGCTGTTGTTGAAACTGAGTGTCGAACTCAACAGTGATCCGTCAGATACATCAACGGCATAGACTGCCCTTCCCTTGGTATCTGAAGCATTCGGCGTCTTTGAAGGATCGTCTGTATCATAATGATCATCATCTTCCAATATATCATACCCGCCTGAAAGGAACATTGCAGTTTTCACAGCTCCACCGATCTTCATGTTCCCCACCACTGGTGTACACCAGGACTGGCCCAGTGTTTCGGTCCCCAGGAAGTTCGGAGCGATTTCCCATTTCCAGGCAGGAGAATCATATCCCCCTGTATAGACCGTTTCATCATCGACAGTGGTAACGGTCCCTATGTCCAGGGTGTGGTATTTGTCGCCTCCTCTGCGCAGCCCGAAGGTGACAAGCATTTCACTTCCGGAAGGATAGACAACAGGTGAGCCGTCAATAAATATCTCGTGATTAGCCTCAGTGTCCATTATGTTAGGCATCTTTGAGATCTGATCCCATGGCACAAACGACCATGCCTCTGATACTGTATCATCTGTATATACCGGGCTGAGCCCTTCGTTGTTTCCCCCATCATCATCCACAAAGCAGTGAAGGAATCCGTCATTAGACCCCACAAAGATAAGTGCCTTTGTCGTAGCGTTTACATCGAGGATGCTGGGCTTCGAATGGAGCAGGTCACCCAGGACCCAGTCACGCTTCTTGGTCTCCGCTCCCGCATCCGGATCATAATCGTTCTGTGCCAGCAGGAAGTCGATGAGATCGTCAGGATCCGCGACTCCCAGTTCGGTTCTCACATCATTGTTTGTTTTACTGAATGCATTGGATGTATCAGTAAGATCGGTAGTCGTGGCAGCGCCTGTATCGTATGTGTAGAATTTCCTATTGTTCTGGGTGAGTAGAGCTGCGCCGATCCCCCCCTCATCCACAGCAAAACCATCTGCATTGCTGTCCGGGTAACATGACGAGGCATCACTTAAGATTACTCCGTTGGTATCTGTGGCAGGGCTTGTCCCGTCTTTTTGGAGAACACTTCCGTACTTATCCAGGACATATTTCTTAATGTTTCCATGCCAGAAAGGACCATCATTGGGGCGGAACATACCCACATAAAGGTTTCGGCCAGAATAGTTGTTGTCAAGTTCGCTTATGGGTACAACCGGTGCAGAAAGGTTTACATTCTTCTCGATAATTGAACCGAATATATCTTCAAAGGCGGTCTGGATCTCTTCCGTACTGTAACTGGCACGGTACAGACCATTGCCGTGTGATCCATGGACACTGTCTGAACCCGCTGCCGCCCGTCTGAGCAGCAGATCATTGGTGCCGGTAGCAAACCCGATGGTATGGGTATGAATATTCTGTCGCTCAAAACCAATAGGGTCAACCGGTGAGGCGGGATCACGCACATACTGTTCAAATGGTTCTCCTGATAAATCATTACCGGAGATTATCATGTCCTCGTCATAGAGAAATTTTGCAACATCGTCGAGCCAGTGTGTTCCACCATTGCCATCGGTTCCAGGGTCCTCTCCATCCCCATCATAATCGCCGATATCATTTCCATTGATATAATCAGCCCGTGTAAAGATATTTAATCCAACCCCACCACCGCCTTCATCATACCATGAGTTGCCGTCGGTCATGAGAATGATATGGTTCTGCTGGCATCGCCACTGAATCGGAGATGTATAACTGACACCTATATTAGCCCAGGAACTCTTGCCGGCAAAATAGAGCCCTGCTTCAGCGAGACTCTCTGCCAGAGGCGTTGCCCCGTTAGCGGTATATGAGTTTATGGCGGCATCCAACAGGGCCTTCTGCGCTGCATCAAGGTCTGCTATGGGTACGGATATCCTTCCGCCGACGTTGCTCGTATTGAAACGCATCAAGCCGACTCGAATATCCTCACCGCTGTCTATCATGTTTTGCAGTAATGTTTTTATTGCATCCCTGGCCACATCGATCTTCTTTCTGAACGGGGTCAGGTCGGATTCATAGTAGTTCAGAAACGTTCCGGTGGACAGGGTTTCAAAGTCGGAGTCATCTGTTGAACAACCATAGCCGTCTGCCTCTACATGGATATTTCCTGACCAGCGGCCGAAGGTATTGAGTGTCGTCTCTGCATCATCACAGTCAAGATCCGATACAAGATCCGCAAATATTTCCCAATCTCCCCCCCAGAATGAATTGTTCCAGTAATAGACCTTTTCATTATCAAAATTAGTGTCGCCTGGTTCGGCTGAATAATCATAAGTCGGATCAAACGTTCTATCCGGTACCCGATCATCCATAGAGCCGGAGGTATCAAATATTATGAGCACATTCGGCGGGACTACAACTGATTTCCCGGTATATAGATCAGTATCCATGGCATGAGACAGCCCTGTAATAAGAAAAAAGACCATACTCAGCCCGGCAATCAGGATATTCTTCTTCATGACACCTCTCCTTTGGTGTTTCCTACCACTCAATCCCCACCTCAATCTCATGATCACCTGCACGGGAGACTATTTTGTAGTGATCAGTATACAATCCTGAGGAAGGAGGATCTTCAAAATGTCTTTCATAGGTAATGAGAATTCTTGCATCACTCACAATGCTGGCATCAGTTAAATAACCTTGAACATCTGCCGTTATGTCACGGGTTTCCAGAAGGGTAAGATCTCCACCCGAGAGATTGTTAACTATCGGGGCGAAGTTAGCTATGAGAAATTCTGCAGCCCCTTCGGCAGTATAAAAATCCTGTTTATATGCCAGTTCATTCCCGGAGATCTTGATCTCAATATTTGATGACCGCATGCTGAACATACCGATAAGGATGCTCGCCATGAGAACCAGCAGCACCATTACCAGCACCATCCCGTCATTGCCTTTAATCATGTTCAACCTGCCCTGCTCAATATCCATTATTTCACACCTCTATACCGGCTAACGCTTAATGAATGTGATTGTAGCTGTCGGGGTAGCACCTTTATCAGCCCACTGCACCTCGATTTCCACCTCTCTTGCTCCGAGTGCAGCGACTTGTTTGACATTGTATTGAATTGTATAGTCAACACCATCTACGGTTTTAATGAATGGTGCAATCGATGGCGTGCCAATCCCGAAGGTGCTGCTGCTGAGGGGAAGATCCTGCAATTCTTCAAGCTTATCCTGTGCTATGTTGACTGCCTGGGACATATGCATACCGTAACTGTTGCCCATGACCGACAAAGACTGCATCTTTGCGATACCGAGGATGCCGACTGCAAAGACAAGTATGGCTACAACCAGTTCCAGGAGAGTAAAACCCTTATCTTTCATTAAGAAAATCTTCATCAACTGCCCCTATCCTTGACTTGCGTCGTTTACAATCCCAGATTCCTTCCTTTGACTCTTCTGGTGAAGGTTCTTGTCAGGTAGCTGCCTGTCTCGGGGTCACGTTCGTCACTTCTTGTCTGAAGAGTGATATCAATAACTCGTACATCGGCCGCATCCGCCCCCAATTGTGTGCCGGATGCAGGTGTCAGGTTTGCACCACTGCTGGTGTAAATGAGCGTCAGATTCGTGATATTCTCGGCCAGGTTCTGACCGTTTCTCTCGAGCCTTCTGGTATCATGGTGCCATATATAACTGACGATCTCATCAGATCCACTGACAACACCGTCACCGTCAAGATCCATTCTGAGTCCCAGCCTTGTCTCATTGGAAGCTGGAAATGCGCCACTCGTACTCACAATGCCTATCAATCCGATTGGTGGCTCACTGGGGTCACAGCCGGCATTTCTGATGTCCCTTTCCATGATATCCATCACGGCTCTCAAATCCTGCTGTATGGCAGAGACCTCGTGTTGGACATTACTTTCCCTGTGCTGCACCTGATAGGATAGATACACCGCTGCCATGAGAAGTAAAGACAATACCAGTACAACCATGAGCTCAACCAGGGTCAGACCCCTATTGTCGGATAACAGTTTATTAGTATTCATGGCGATATACTTGTGCTCCCCCCGAAAGAGAGTGTTATTGTACGCTGATTATCTGCAGTGGGCGCCTTTGTGCTTTGAATCGTGATGTTGCCGGACTGTAACGCGAGCCCCCTGCTGTTAAACCCCGTGGAATTTGCACCCATGGCTGCATTACCGGCAAAATTTGTGGCCGTTATTGATACAAAGGTGTTCGGGAAACTTGTCCATGGGACAATGGTTCCACCTGTAGTTGCTACCATGATATATCTGTTCGGGGATGTTGCGCTGTCAAAACAGACCTTGATATCGGAATTTCTCTTTATCGCCTCGCTGCGGGCCTGCTGAAGATTGGAATAAATGGTTCTCGCTGTAGAATTCAGATCCCTTTTAGCAAGCCAGCCGCCCATATTGGGCATGGCAACCGCCGCAAGCACCCCGATAATAACAACCACGACCATAAGTTCCAGAAGGGTAAACCCATTTCTATTCATTCCTTCTCTCATACCCCTTCCCGTTTGATTAGCTACACCACCAGAGTCTATCCTATTTTATATCGGCACGATACCTGGCTGACTTAACCTTAGCTGTCATTTTCCCCGGACATACCGATATCTCTCCATGAAGATCTGTCCTGTAAACCTGTATACCTCTTTTTCTCAGTCGATTGATGATATCCCTGTTCGGAAGACGATACGGGTTTTCATATCCACAGGATATCACCGCAATATCAGGGTTCACCCTGTCCAGCAGCATATTAGTACAGGATTTTTTAGAACCGTGATGTGCCACTTTCAATACATCTGCAGACAAATCCTGCTCTAATCGGCTTAACATTATCTCTCCGTATCCGTCTGCATCGGCCATGAAAAGGCCGCTCATATTCCCATCATCTATTCTTACGACAATGGAAAGCAGATTCTGGTCCGCCAAATCGGTCCCGGTTTCCATAGAGGGGTTTAGCACTGATATTTTCATGCCGTCAAGCTCATATGTATCCCCAAAATTCACCGACCTCACAGGAATGAACTTCCTTCGGGCAATCCTCATTATGTCCCGGGAATACCGGTTCTTTTCAAACTCTATGTTTGTCCAGATCTCTCCCACTTCAAACCGATCGAGAATAAATGGCATTCCGCCTGCATGATCAGGATGAAAATGAGTGATGACTACAATATTTAGATGAGTGATCCCCTTTCTGAGTAAATGTGGAGCGACAATGAATCTGCCGGTATCAAATCCGGAGTAACTTCCACCAGCATCAATCAGCATAGCGGAAGATTTATTCGTTACAAGCGTGCTGTCACCCTGGCCAACACTGATGAAGTTGAAGCACAAGGGTTTGGTAACCCGTACCATCTGGCTGATTATTGGAACGAAAAACACCATAAGACTGCAGAGGATGAGGATTATGGATTTTATCCTCGATGATCTTCCAAAGAATGCAACAAAGAGTCCTGCATAGCTGGCAAAGACCCACAGGATCGATGGTTGTATAACCGGCTTGAGTGTTCCGAGCATATCACTCACCCGTAATATAATGCCAATTCCGTCCATGCTTACAGAGAACAGGAGTGAGGAAATGCCGTCTGATAAAGGTGCTGCTAAGAGGCCCATCAGACCCAGCGGCATGATAATAAAACTGAACAGGGGAACACAGACAAGATTGGATATAATCCCTAAGGGGGATACAAAACCAAACACATACACAACGGCCGGCAGGGTGAAAATACTTGCACCTATGGGAATAAGCACGGACATCAGCCATGCTGGGATGTGTTCAAAACGGGAATATGCCGCTATTATACCAACAACGGCAGAAAATGACAGAACAAAGCTGGGAGAATGCAAAGATACCGGCCAGAAGATGAGGATAATTATTCCGGCAACGGCGAGACTTTCAAGGAGATATGCCTTGCGCAGGAATGCTAAAGCCCCGATCAGACAACTTGCCATAATCATCGCCCGCAGTGTGGGTATTGTGGCACCGACAAAGATGGTATAGACAAAAGCACAGACAAGACCTCCTGTCTTTGCCATGAATGGAGTGTCATATCGAAGGGCCAACGGTGGAATCAGCCGGACTATCGTGAATAGAACCACATAACCAAGGACAATGATAATCCCCATGTGAAGGCCTGATATTGCCAGGAGATGGGCAATCCCGAGTGCAGCAAAATCATCCCGCAGCGAATAGGCAAGCCCTGAACGGTCACCGATCAGGACCGCCTTGAGCACCTCGGCTTCGGGCCTGGCCAGGGCTGAAAGTTTTCCTGTAATGAGATCCTTGAATCCTGATGAAGATCCTGACCCTGTTATCTCAATCTCGGTAAAATCCCTGACCACACCGGTCAGCGTAATACCTTGTTCCAGAAGGTATTCGGAATAATCAAATTCACCAGGGTTCCCAAACCCTCTTGGCGTCTTGATGGTTGCGTATGCCCTGAGCAGACATCCACTTCGAAGTGTCCCCACATTGTGGTAAACACGCAGTTGGGCCAGCCCTCTGAGGCTTTCATGATCGAGGTATACTTTGTCCAGAACCACCCTGAAGGTCCCGTGGTAAAACCCGGCATCTTCAACCCTACCCTCCACCAGGTGCTGCCCCTCATCGATCCTCGCCCATTGAGGAGCAAGGGACATTGAGACAAAACCCATGATAATCCCGATGGCTGCATGCACAAACCGTTCTTTGCTTACAAGAAGGATCATGAAGAAAACAGCAAAGGCAAGAAAACAGCAATCCCAACGGGAAAGGAGAATTCCACTGCATATACCCACAAAGACAACCGCCAGTGGCGTTGTCTTTCCCACATGCCATAACATTTCCGTGACCTCCTGATAAAAAAACAGTTCAAAGGTATGAATCCCGGGGCAAATCCTTGACCCTTTACCTTAAGCCCCGCAAGATACAGCGAAATCTTCTACCCGCTGCACGGTATGATACCCAAGCTTCTTTCTCCGGCGTCCTGTCAGGCAGAGTTGCCGGGCCACATGAAGCGGACGCGAAGACGTATTCAACACCAAAATATTCTAAACAGTGACGCCGACCATCAATACATGAAATCTCCGATGCGGCAACTGATGGTCAAGAGTGTGTCTTAGCTCACATCGAGCTTTCCGATGAGATCGGAAATCCTCTCCAGCGAATGCCTTGCCAGATAGTCCTCTATGTCCCTGATTATCCGGGAGAAACACAGTGGATCGCGCAAAGCGGCACTTCCTATTTCGACAGCGGTTGCCCCGGCGAGGATAAATTGTATAACGTCCCGATATGAAACGATACCGCCTGATGCAATAATAGGGATACGTACACATTTATGAACATCCCAGACCAGCTTCAATGATACCGGTTTGATTGCAGGGCCGGAAAGTCCTCCGGTTATGTTTCCCAGGACCGGCCTCCTTGTCTCTTCATCGATTGCCATAGCCGGGATGGTGTTGGCACACGTTATGGCATCTGCTCCTGCTTCCTGTGCAGCCAGTGCCATCTCGCAAATATCCGTCACCATGGGAGAGAGTTTTATCAACAGTGGCTTATCCGTTACCGATCGAACCTTCGAGATCAAGGAAAACAGAGTTCCCGGGTCCTTGCCGAACTCGATGCCTCCCTTTTTAACATTCGGGCACGATACATTCATTTCCAAAGCCGATATGCCATCTATATTGAGTTTCTCTGCTGTTTGTTCATATTCTTCCAGGACTGATCCAAAGAAATTCGCAATTATTGGGACATCGAACTGTCTAAGAAAAGGTAGTCTCTCCCTGACAAATGCATCGACACCGATATTCTCAAGGCCGATGGCATTGATGAGTCCACATGGAGTCTCGAAGACCCTCGGTGTGGGATTACCCTTCTTTGGGTTTAAAGAAAGACCTTTTGTTACAACAGCCCCCATCAGGGACAGGTCAAAAATCTCTGAAAATTCCTCGCCATAGGCAAAGGTACCTGATGCGCTCATTATCGGATTCTTCAGGGTGAGTGAAGGCGTTATCACAACAGTCGTATCCATAATCAACTCCATATCAGACGTGATGAATCGAAAACCGGCCCTTCCCTGCAGACCCGAAGGTTTCCGCCTGTTGTCTCCACAACGCATCCCGAACATACACCGAATCCGCAGGACATGTATTCCTCCAGCGACACCTCACAACGTGATCCGACCCTTTGTGCTGTTTCACTGACTGTGCGGAGCATCCCTTTGGGACCGCATGCATAGAGGGTGACGGGACCCTTTGCCTCTTGAAGTACTGTATCGAGCATATCTGTGGCAATTCCCTTCCAGCCCATGGAACCGTCTTCGGTGGTCAAATTGATTCTGATACCTTCTATGGCCTCGATTCTCGACAATAAAGGGATATCACCCCCCGTCTGTGCGCCGAATATCAGGATCCCTCTCCTGAGGGTCTCTGCCAGAGATAGAATCGGGGGGAGACCGGTCCCGCCGGCAATGTAGACAGGCTCCTCATGTTCTTCGGGTATGGTGAACCCTGATCCTAAAGGGCCGAGAACCCCGACGGCCTCGCCGGGACGGAGTTCTGAAAGAAGACGGGTCCCCCTTCCCTTGACCTTATAGAGGAACTCCAGGGCATGCTCCTGCCTGAGAAGTATTGCAAAGGGTCTTCTCAGAAAAGGTTCATACCCGCTGTTTACCTTGACCATGACGAACTGACCCGGCGAACAGGGCGGCAGTTCGCATGCAAGCCTCAGGAGGAAGGTGCCGCGCGCCACCTCTTCATTCGATTGAACAATACCCTCAATGTCTCTCACGGAGAGCCCCTTCTAATTTCTTTACCATAACATCGGCATCCTCTCTTGTATCTGTGTAGTACCTGGGCCATGTACTCACATGGCAGAATCCCATTGATTCATAGAGCAGGCGCGCCTGCTGGTTCGATTTCCTCACTTCCAGGAAAACATATGCCTTATTGTCTCTTCTCGCGTCGGATATTATCTCATTCAGGAGTCTTTTGGCGATACCTTTTTTCCGGTGCTCAGGGTGTACTGCCAGATTGAGCAGATGTATCATGTTCTTCATCGTGAAGGCAAAACAGTACCCTATAACCACTCCACCTGAGCATACCACGATATTTCTGCACCGATGATCATATAATGTTGTTAAAAAGGTACTTGTACTCCACGGAGAAGGAAAGGAGACCTTTTCTATCTCCTGGATGCTGGGCAGATCTTTTTGTGTAGCTTTGCGGATCGTTAAAGAATCCATGTCATCATAAGCACGACTGCCACGCCTAGAGCAAAAATGCCTGCTTGAGACAACTTCGGCAGGTCCTTTGCAATCAATCCGGCCAAACCGATAACGATGCTGACAAAAGGCATGTATGACAGTGCTGTGATCACATAGTTCGGTAGAATGTCCTTTGTCGATAAAACCACCCCACAGAGCACTGCGGTACTCAAACCTATGGAAATCAGGGCATAGACGTAGCTCCTGATAAGGGATTTTCTCATGACATGACGTATGTTGCGTTCAATATTTTCCGTGCACTCGGGTAAGAGTTCCTGATTGATTGTTCGGATATGCGTGTCGACAGATCTGCCCACCATGGAAAACGGGATGGATAATACCAGGGCAAGACCTACTGCAGATGGTGCATCCAAAGAAAGAGCGGCAAGGATGGCCACCGGGCTGGCAACGATCGCACAGAACGTCTCGTCGTTGGGCAGGTAGGCGCCCACGGGAGGTGCATTGAGCCAGAGGAGTTCGAGCGATGCACCAAGGAGGAGCCCGATATACATATTGCCCATGATGAGTCCCAGGATGAAACAGAGCACTATGGGCCGGCTGATCATAAATTGGAACACATAGACCCTGTCAAGCCAGATAAGAGCCCCCACCATTACAGCAATTATAACGGATACAATAATCATATTGCTACCATATGCAGTATGGATTTCATATCGATGTTGCGCTCCCTTGGAACCGACTGGAGACTCACATCCACGCCCTGTTCCATAAGTTTGCTCAACATTTCGAGATCGTCCTGATCCACCCATACGGAATACGAGATCTGTTTGGATGTTTCTGTACCTTTATTGTTCCCGATATTGAGCTGGGAAAACTCAAGTCCCGTGGTACGGAGCCTGTATGCATCCTTGATCGACGATACGATAACCAGGGTCCTCTTTCCATCCAGTTCCTTGTCATCTTGTAATGTGAGCACTCGCTCTATCGGCACAATCCTGAGATGGATTCTGTCAGGTATGGCCATAGACATGATGGTCTTCTGAAAATCATCTCCGGCAAGAGTATCATTCGCGACAACTACACTCTGAGCATTCAGGAAAGGTATCCACGCTTCCAGTATCTGTCCGTGAATGAATCTGTCATCAACTCTTACAAGGAGAATATTCATTATTTTCTCAAATTTGTTGCAAGGATCTCGGATGCGATATTGATATTGTTTGAACCATGTTCTTTTAAGAGTTGCGCCAGTTCCCTGATATTCTTCCCCTCTCTTTTGGTGAGTGCGGTAATTACCATCGGGAGATTGACGCCGGTTATCACTTCCACCCTGCCGTCTTCAAGGAACGAGAGGGAGATATTTGATGGAGTCCCCCCGAACATGTCGGTAAGGAGAATTACTCCATCACCTTTATTGACCTCCTTGATGGATGTCTTGAGCATCTTCCTCAGCTTGTCCACATCACTTCCCTGGCAGAAGGAACATGCCCTGAATCCGTCTATGTGCCCGACTATCATCTCGGCAGTCTCAGCCAAGGCCTGTGCCAGCCTGCCGTGTGCAACCACTATGATGCCAACCATATTAACGACCTCCTCAGGCAATGTCTCTGTGTATCAGCTTACAGCTGTAACCCGATTCCTCAATCACGTGAGATGTTTCTTCGGCAACTGCGACCGAACGATGTCTGCCGCCGGTGCAACCGACTGCAATGTTCAGGTATGATCTTCCTTCTTTCTTGTACAGCGGAAGGATAAAACGGATAAGATCTTTAAAGCGTTGTATGAACTCTATATAACTGTCCTGCTGCTCGAGGAATTCCTTCACCTCTTTGTCGGAGCCTGTCTTGTCTTTGAGACTTTCTATGAAGTACGGATTCGGCAGGAACCTCACATCCATGACGATATCTGCATCGATGGGGATGCCCTTTTTAAACCCGAACGATCGTATCTCTATGTAAATATCCCTGGATTTGTCTTCATAGGATATGATATTTTTGATCTTGGTCTGGAGTTCATGAACATTCATTTTAGATGTATTCACGATAAAGTCTGCCATCTCCCGTATCGGCTTCAACATCTCTATTTCGGCATCCACCGCATCGAGAAGGTTGGGATACAGATCTGAAAGCGGATGTCTCCTTCTGGTTTCCTTATAACGGTTCAACAGATTTTCCTTGTCCGCCTCAAGAAAGATCAGGTGGACATCATCGGCTATGCCACGAAGCAGGGAGACCATCAAGGAAGCCTTCTCGGTAAAAGAGCTAGCCCCTGCCCGCACATCCATACCGATACACACCTTGGGAAGGTCAAATGACGCAGAGTCGCTTATCTCGGTAAATTTCGCGATGAGATCAATAGGAATATTATCCATGCAGAAGAAGCCTTCATCCTCAATCGCCTTGAGTGCAGTTGATTTTCCCGATCCTGAAAGGCCTGTCACAACTACAATGAACGGATGATTCATGCGTTCTCCTACCTATGAAGTAGTATTCACGTGTCGGTGTAACATCCTGCTGCTCTATGCCCAATGTATCTCAGCAGAATCCATGAATCCATACTATCCTACTAATTATTGATCTTTATGTATTATCACCGGAAATAAAACCGTCTTTGACAGATTAGATATAACTCATTTGAATATCTGTCAATGTGCTTGTTTTATCTTCAATAATGACTGTATCTTACAAAGACATTCCTGATCGATGGCATGGCTTCAACGGAAGGCCTTGGACCCTTTTTCCTTAAGTATGCTGCTGAGAATGATAGCCTGTCTTCTTACTCGGGCGTAATGTGATTCGCTACATCCATGTAGCTCACCCTTCGGGCGACCTTTCGGTCGTCCAATTCTGCCATCCATGCAGAATTGTGATTCGGCACATCCATGTAGCTCACCATTCGACAAAGCCAATTCGGGGTCGACTCATCCTACTCCACTGCCCCCCGTCGATAGAACATGAGGTTCTGCTTCTATCTAAAAAATTTATCTGTATCCGGTTGGATATAAAGATTTGTAACCGTTTTTCCGATCTGTTGGGGCAATAACGCTACATCAGTACGCATATATCTAGGAAGACAAGGAGAAAGCTTATGGATGTCACCACGAAGAAGACAGAAGATGCCCTCATAGTCAAAGTTTCCGGTTCTGTCGACACCGAGGCTGCAGAGGTCCTGAGGGTTGAACTTGGAAAAATCTTAAAGCTCCGTCCTGAGAAGGTAATCATGGATTTAAGTCTTGTTCCCACGATGGGATCTTCAGGTATCGGTAAGATCTTGATCTTCTTCAAGGGCCTGGACAGCAATAAGGCGAGTTTTGCAATCAATGGTATTCACGAGAACCTCTACAATATATTCAAAGCTGTGAAATTAGATAAACTATTCCCGATATCCATGAGGTAGAACAAATGGAGATTATTAAAGACCCCTCAGGTACACTTGTTTTCAAGGGACAGATGATCGCACCTCAGATCGAAGCAATACATTCAAAAATCGAACCCCTCATAGATGAAATATTGCCCGAAGCCGCCTTCGATCTGTCGCAGATTACTGAAATAGACATAGCGGGACTTCAGCTCATGCTTGCACTGAAAAAGACAATCGAGAGTGAAGGATCCTTCCAGATCAGGGCTCTCAGCCCTCCTGTAAAAGAATGTATCATGCTCGCCGGCTTTGACATGCTCCTGAAGGAGGTGGTTTGATGAAAAAGAAGATTCTCGTTGTTGATGATTCTGCCACCCTCAGGGCTTCGGTTAATTATACGCTGAAAGAAGCCGGATTTGACACCATCAATGCCGTAAACGGGGCAGATGGACTCACCAAGCTCAATATGGCCGTAAAGGCCGGAGATCAGATAGGCATGATCATCAGCGACATCAATATGCCGGTAATGGACGGCATCACCTTTATCAAAGAAGTCAAGAAGACCCCTTTCAAATATACTCCTATCCTGGTTCTCACTACCGAGTCGCAAGAGGAGATGAAACAGAAAGGGAAAAACGCAGGGGCATCCGGATGGCTGGTAAAACCATTCAAACCGGAACAGCTTATATACGTGACCAAGAAATTTATGAGGTAAATCATGGCAATCGATGAATTGGTCCAGATATTCTTAGAAGAAAGCGAAGATGAAATCAGAGAACTCGAAGCAGGTCTCATCAAACTAGAGGAAGACCAGGAAGATGACAACATTATCAACAAGGTTTTCCGTGCAGCTCATACGATCAAGGGCTCTGCAGGTCTTGTGGGTTTTGATGAGGTGAGCAATTTCACGCACAATATCGAAAACATCCTCGACAGGATACGGAACAGGGAGCTCAAGATAACGAAGAAACTCATCTCCAACCTGCTCTCGGCCATAGACCTGCTCAAGCGAATGATTTCGGCATCTGCCGATGGAGAGGAATTTGACAGGATCGAGATCGAGAACATAACTTCAACCCTGAAACGCTTTATCGGGACAAAAGAATCGAACAAGGAAACATCCGGTGCGGATACGGCAAAACAATCTTCCGGAAAAGAGAAGATCATCTCCATCAATATGAAGTTCAGGTCCGACATCCTTTCCACCGGGCAGGATCCGATCATGCTCATCCGGGAACTGGCTGACAACGGTGAAATCCTTGAAACCCATGCATATACCGATTCAATCCCGGATTTCTACACGATAATTCCCACCACCTGTTATACATGGTGGGAAATCGTCATGAAGACAACGAGGCCTCTCTCGGATATTCAGAATGTCTTCCTCTTTGTCGTTGACGAGAATGAAATCGTTATTGAAGACATCTCCGATCAATACAGGGAGGGCGTCGATCTATCCCTTGCAGAAAAGCCAATCGGTGAAATTCTCGTAGAGAAGGGAATCGTAAAGCCCGGCGATATTGAAGAGGTACTCAAGGATCACAAGACAACCGGTGAGGTTCTTGTGGAAATGGGGAAAGCGCCGAAAGAGGTTGTGGAAAGAATGGCGCTTGCCCAGTCTCAGAGCAGAAAGATTGCAAAGGCCTCCACCATTCGCGTCGATACCGAGAAGCTCGACAAACTGGTAAATCTTGTGGGTGAGATGGTTATCAGTGTCGCCCGCATGTCCCAGCTGGCCAGCGAGATCGATGGAGCGGCCGAGTCCAGATCCATGCAGGGAGCAACCGCATCTCTCGAGAGAATATCCAGGGAACTTCAGGAACAGGTAATGAGGGTCCGGATGGTCCCGGTAGAAGGCACATTCAACAGATTCCGCCGTGTCGTAAGAGATATGTCCTTTGAACTCGGCAAGAAGATAGATATCCAGATGAGCGGTACGGAAACCGAATTGGACAAAAATGTCATAGAGCAGATCGGTGATCCTTTAAAGCACATGATCAGGAATTCCATAGACCACGGGATCGAAACACCCGAAGAAAGAAAACGTCTCGGCAAGCCTGAGGAAGGGACAATTTGGCTCAAGGCATTTCAGCGCGAGGGCAACATATTTATCGAGATCACCGATGACGGCAAAGGCATAGACAAACAAAAGGTGCTGGAGCGGGCCATAGAAAAGGGCCTGGCAGAGCCTGGCAAGTCATATTCTGACAAGGAGATCTTTGATATGCTCTTCGCACCGGGTCTCTCCACCGCCGAGAGAGTCAGTGAGATTTCCGGCAGAGGGGTCGGGATGGATGTGGTAAAGAAGAACATCGAGGATCTCCATGGATCGGTCGATATCATCTCCGAGACCGGCAAGGGGTCCACATTCCGGGTCAAGCTCCCTCTGACGCTCGCCATAATCGACGGCATGATGGTCAGAGTTGGCGGTGAGGTCTTAACCATACCTCTGTCCGTCATAGACAAATCAGTTCGCCCCTCCAATGCCGAGGTAAAGACAGTGGAAGGTAAAGGCGAACTCGTTGATATACGGGGCGACTACATCCCGCTCGTACGGTTGTATGACCTCTTCAAAATCCCGTCGGAAAAGACCGATCCCACCGATGCCCTCGTCGTTGTTCTTCAGGGTACTGCGAGTCGCTTCGGTGTTCTTGTGGATGATGTTCTTGGACAAACACAGGCGGTGATCAAGAGCATTGATAAGAATTTCCGGAAGATAGAAGGAACTTCAGGGGCTACAATCCTCGGCAACGGGAGGGTGTCCCTTATCCTCGATGTCCATGGCATGGAACACATGGCTTTTGAGGCATGATATGGATAAACACAAGACTTTAATCACAAAACGAAAGGAAATGAACTACTCCGATACACCCAAGCGACTGGATGTTGCCTGGTTAATTTCTCTTAACGACATCTATATACAGGGGGCATAAGATGAAACTGAAATTGAAGTTACGCGGTAAGTTGCTTACACTCAGTCTTCTGGCCGGTCTGCTGCCGTTACTCTTTACCATTATCTACATCGGCAACCGCAGCGTAGCCGTACTCGAAGAACAGGCTCAGGATTATCTGAAGTCAAAGGTAGAAGGCTTTGCGCGCATGGCCGATGTACGCTACGGGGCAATATCCGGCAATCTCGACATCATCAGGGATCAGCTCACCAAAAGCCTCAAAGCGGATCTCATAAATGAAGCGAAGAAAGAGAAGTACTATGATTCCGGCTACCTGCTCATCATGGATACGGAAGGTCAATGCATATACCATCCCTCAGCACAGTACAACGGCAACAAAACACTGTATGAAACCTACGACTTCATCAGAAATGCCGTGAATCAACGGCAGGGCTACTTCAAATATGAGCTGGACGGAACAAAGAGGTGGGGTCATCTGGTCTATAACAAGGACCTCAACTGGATCATGTGGGGCACGGCCTTTGAAGACGAGATCTTTACCAAGGTCAACTCGCTGAAGACGCAGATGTACGTCTTTTTCATCTTTGTCTCGATCATCATTGCCATTGCCGTAACCTGGGTTGCCACAAAGATTGCACGGGTCGCCAATGATATCTCAAACAAGATGATGGACATTGCCCAGGGTGATGCGGACCTTTCCGTGCGTCTTCCTGTCCTGTCAGAGGATGAAGTCGGAGACATAGCCCACTGGTTCAATGAATTCGTCAGCAAGCTGGAGGAAGTCATTATCAGCGTCAAACGCGCCGCAATCCAGGTGGACTCGGCAACTCAGGAGGTCTCGGCCGGTTCTCAGGGGTTGTCCCAGGCAACGCAGGAACAGGCCTCTGCAATCGAGCAGATCGCTGCAACCATCGAAGAGATGACCTCGTCAATCAAACAGAATGCCTCCAATGCATCCGAGGGCAGAGAGATGGCAAAGACCATGGTGAAGATGGCCAACACCAGTGGTGAGGCATCACAGGAGCTGGTTCTCGGCATGGGTGAGATATCCGAGGCATCCAAGAAGATTGGCGACATCATCGTGACTGTCAATGAGGTGGCTTTCCAGACCAACCTCCTTGCCCTCAATGCAGCGGTTGAGGCGGCCCGCGCCGGTGAACACGGAAAAGGATTCGCCGTTGTTGCCGAAGAGGTCCGGGCCCTTGCCCAGCGAAGTGCGGAAGCGGCAAAACAGATCAAAGCCCTCATTGAGGATACGGTGGGCAAGATCGGCGCCGGCGATGATATGGTCAAAAAATCCAGGGAATCGCTCGAGGAGATCATCTCCTACATCGAAAATCTGTCCCAGACCATGGACGAGATAGCTGCGGCATCATCCGAGCAGGCTAGCGGTGTGGATGAACTGAACAGGGCTATCGCCCAGATAGACAACACAACACAACAGAACTCATCAACAGTGGAAGAACTGGCAAGCACATCGGACAACCTGAGCACTGAAGCAAAAGAACTTTCTCAGACTGTCGGAAGGTTCAAGGTTTCAGGAATTGATGCTGCGGCCAATGGGAAGCCATCTTTGAAACGCACGAAACCTGTACAGCAGATGAAACAGGCACCACGCGTAAGCACCTATGACGATTTCGAGGAGTTTTAATACATGAATGTAGTTCATGTAAAAAAGATATGAGGTGCTTATCATGAAGTTCCAATTAAAATTACGAGGAAGACTGACTGCTCTCGCCCTCGTAGCCGGGCTGGTACCGCTTTTTATTGCCATCATCTATGTTGGGCATAGAAGTGGCGTACTCCTTGAAAATCAGGCACAGGAGTACCTGAAGGCAAAGGTGGACGGATTCGCCAGCATGGTTGAGGTTCGTTTCAATTCCATAGAAGGCAACCTTGATATCATCAAAGAACAACTCAGAAAGAATCTCAAGGACGAACTCGTCAAACAGGCTGCAAAGGAACGGTACTTCGGTTCCGGATCATTGATGATCTTCGATGCACATGGCATCTGCATCTACCATCCAAAACCGGAGTACAAAAACAACTCGACCCTGTATGAAAGATCAGAGGATATCAGAACAGCCATATCGCAGAAACAGGGTGTGTTCAGATACAGTGATGGTGGCAACGAGAAGATTGCCTATCTGAGGTATATCGATAATCCCGGATGGATCCTCTGGGGCGAAGCACCTGCTGACGAGATCCTCTCGAATGTCACTATCCTCAAGGCGAAGATGTGGGTGTTTTTCTTTGTAATATCGCTCTTTGTTGCCATCGGAAGCACACTTTTTGCCTCAAAGATAGCGAAAAGGGCCCGGGATATCTCTTCGAGAATGATGGATATCGCACAGGGTGAAGCTGACCTCTCCGTTCGTCTTCCTGTTCTGTCAAAGGATGAAGTGGGGGAAATTGCCCACTGGTTCAATGAATTTGTAGCAAATCTCGAGGATGTCATCACCAAGGTGAAGAATACGGCTCTTCATGTGGACGATGCCACGCAGGGGGTAGCTGCCAGGGCACAGGGCCTCTCCCAGGCGACACAACAGCAGGCATCGTTCATCGAAGAGGTTGCAGCCACCATTGAGGAGATGACTTCGTCGATCAAACAGAACGCTTCAAATGCATCACAGGGAAGAGAAAAGGCACAGGCTATGGTCCAGGTGGCAAATACCAGCAGCGAGGCCTCAAAGGAATTGATGATGGGCATGGGCGATATATCCAATGCCTCAAAGAAGATCGGCGACATCATCGTGACGGTCAACGAAGTCTCGTTTCAGACCAACCTCCTCGCTCTTAACGCAGCGGTCGAGGCTGCCCGAGCAGGCGAGCATGGGAAAGGCTTTGCCGTTGTTGCCGAAGAGGTCCGCGCCCTCGCCCAGCGATCCTCCGATGCAGCCAGACAGATCAAAGACCTTATCGAAGACACGGTAACTAAGATCGGAGCAGGCGATGCCATGGTAAAGAGATCGGGAGAATCTCTCAAAGAAATCATCTCACATATTGAGAACCTTTCCCTTACCATGGATGAAATCGCAGCTGCATCATCCGAACAGGCATGCGGGGTCGACGACCTGAACAGGGCTGTCTCACAGATAGACTCGACGACGCAGCAAAACGCATCTACGGTGGAGGAACTCGCGAGCACATCCGACAACCTCAGTAATGAGGCAAAGTATCTCGCAGAGACAGTAGAGAGGTTCAAGGTCTCCAACAGCGACGGCAATGCACCCCATAATATCAGGCAGATGCAGGCCGCAGGATTCCCTTTTGAGGAAGATATGTTAACCGCACCACACGCAACTAAAGACGACAATTTCGAGGAATTTTAAGGAGGTGCATGCATGGCTACAAACACGGCTACAAGCGCAGAAAACACAAAGGTGCTGACCTCGCAGTATGTGACGTTCTTACTGGGAGAGGAAACATACGGCATCTCGATCTTAAAGCTCAATGAGATAATAGCATACCAGAACTGTACCACTATCCCGAATGTACCTGGTTTTATCAAGGGAGTGCTGAATCTCAGGGGCATCGTGGTCCCTGTGATCGATTTGAGAGAACGGTTTTCAATGGAAACAAAGGCCTATGATCAGTTCACGGTAATTATGATCCTCGATGTCTCCGGACGGATCATGGGGCTCATTGTTGATGCGGTCAGTGATGTCATTACCCTGAACGAAGAAGACATCAAGCCACGACCGAATTTCTCCACCTCGATCAGCACACATTTCATCCACGGCATGGGGGTAAAAGACAACAAGTTCGTAATCTTACTGGATGTTGACAAGCTACTGTCAGATGAAGAGCTGAATATGGTCGATGGAGTTTAGGCTTGATCGCACAGTCTTTTGACCTTTCTGAAAGAGAATTCAAGCTCTTCCAGGAGATTATTCATCGTGAGACAGGCATCCATATGTCTGACAAGAAAAAAAAACTCATTGTCGCCCGACTCTCCAAGAGACTGAGAGCGCTGAACCTCCAGAGTTTTACCCAGTACTACGAATATCTCAATGACAGCGCGAATGCGGACAATGAAATCGTCAATCTCATCAATCGCATAACTACGAACAAAACGAATTTCTTCCGGGAAAATCATCATTTTGAATTTCTGGCAAAGGAACTGTTTCCACACATGATTGCCCGCAGCGAGGTTTCCGGTGCCAGGCGTCTGAGGATCTGGTCAGCCGGATGTTCATCGGGAGAAGAGCCATACACGCTTGCGATGGTTGCGGCCGAGGCATTCAAATCTCAACGCGGATGGGATATCAAGATTCTTGCCACAGACCTTGATACCGAAATCCTGGGCAGGGCGATCGAGGGCGTGTATCCCACCCAGGCCGTATCCTCTATTCCGAAGGATTATCTTGCCCGGTATTTCATAAGAAGCTCAGACGGCTATACGGCAGGGAATGCATTAAAATCCATGATCACCTTTCGGAAACTGAATCTCATGGACACAACCTTCCCCATGAAAAGACCGTTTGATATAATCTTCTGCAGGAACGTAATCATCTATTTTGATGCTCCGACAAAGGAAAGCCTTCTTACGCGATTTTACCATCACCTTAAAGACGGCGGCTATATGTTTATCGGACACTCCGAGTCTCTCATGCACATGAGAGATAAATACAAGTACCTCAAACATACTATTTATAAAAAGGCTTAATATGCTCAAGCGATATAGCGAAAAGTTCAAACGCAACATGGTGATCATCTACCCGGGTGAATACTATGTCAGCTCCGAGGACATCATTGCAACCGTTCTCGGATCGTGTATCGCTGTATGCATAAAGGACAAAAAGACCGGGATAGCAGGGATGAACCATTTCATGCTGCCGGGTGATGTGCGCTCTGTAGATATGTTCCTGTCCGCATCTGCAAAATACGGCATGTTCGCCATGGAGCAGCTGATAAATAATATGATCAAGAAGAATGGTTCAAAAAAGGATTTTGAAGCCAAGGTGTTCGGCGGCGGCCATGTACTCAACTTCAGGAAGACCGACGGCAATGTACCCGAGTCGAATATCGAATTTGTCAAGGCGTTCCTGAAGATGGAACAGATATCAATAGTGAGCAAGGATGTAGGCGGGTATTCCGGAAGGAAGATCCTGTTTTTCCCCGATACGGCAAAGGTCCTGCTGAAACGTCTTGAATCAACGGTGGATGAAAGTATCATCAGGGCCGAGAAATCATACCAAGATAAATTGTATGAAGAAAACGAAAAACTGCAGAATGCAGGTGGTGATTTAACGCTTTTCTAGGCAGATGGGATGAAAAAGACAAAGGTACTTATCATCGATGATTCAGCTTTGGTCAGAAAACTGCTGAAGGACATTCTCTCTTCCGACCCCATGATCGAGGTCGTAGGGACGGCACCGGATCCCATCCTGGCGATACGGAAGATAAAATCTCTCACTCCTGATCTGATAACGCTCGATATTGAAATGCCGAAAATGGATGGTCTGACCTTTCTGGCAAAGCTCATGAGATCACAACCCATGCCGGTTTTGATGTTCTCTTCCCTTACACAAAAGGGGGCCGAGGCAACCATTAAGGCGCTTTCTCTGGGGGCCATCGACTTTATTGCAAAACCGACGGTAAAACTTTCCGAAGGCATCGAAGGCCTTCGATCCGAACTGATCACAAAGGTCAAGGCGGCGTCAGGGGCAAAACTCAAAAAGGCTATCGCCCCACCCATGCTTGAGGTTCCTCCCAAGCACGGAATGGATGCTATTATAAAGGCGCAGAAGGTGCCGCCTGCACGAGAAGGAGAAAAGGTGCTCGTTATCGGTGCCTCAACCGGCGGCACGGTTGCAATCGAGCAGATCCTCAACAAACTCCCGGCAGATGCACCGCCTACGCTGATCGTGCAGCATATGCCCCCTGTGTTCACCAATTCCTTTGCAAAACGGGTCGATACCATATCCCGGATGAGTATCATTGAAGCGCAGGATAACGATCTGCTGAAAAGGGGGGTCGCGCTCATCGCCCCGGGCGGCATGCATATGATCCTGAACAAGGGACCCAGGGGCTATTATGTGACAATCAAAGACGGCCCTCCGGTGAACAGACATAAACCGTCTGTGGATGTCCTGTTCAGATCTGCAGCGAACACGCTGGGATCAAATGCTGTTGGGATTATCCTCACCGGTATGGGAGACGATGGTGCCCGGGGTTTGAAAGAGATGAGAAGCGCAGGCGCATTCACCATTGCACAGGATGAAGACTCCTGCGTGGTGTTCGGCATGCCCAAGGTGGCCATTGAGATGGAGGCAGTGGAAAAGGTTTTGCCTCTGGGTTCGATCGCACAGTTTGCTTTGAATATGACTAAACAGGAATAATGAGGATGCCTCCCTGGAAATGCCATGACAGGATCCAGACAAACCATCTTGACCATCGATCACGATGAACATGCCTCGGATTTCATTTGTACGGCACTGTGTGAAAAAGGATTCACCGTCCATACCTCTTCAGACATCAGTGAAGGATTCAGGAAGTTCACCGAGCTGAAACCTGATCTGGTAATTCTCAATATAGAGACCTTCTCAGACAATGGGTTCAAGCCACTGCGGGAACTCACTCAGACAGATCCCCATGCACTGGTCATCTGTATGGGAACAAGCCATGATGACGCTCTGGCCATGGAATGCATACGCCACGGGGCAAAGGATTATCTGAAAAAACCGCTGGGTTTGAAGGATCTTCTGGGCTCGATCGAACGGATCACCACCCACCAGCATCTTTTGAAGACATCCACTGAACCTGATGTCACCTGTGTACAGCTTGAGACGAAACGACTTGTGTTCGGCAATGATACGAAGAAGCTGCCATATATCATAAATCAGGCAGTGTATAATGCCGGGGCAGTATGTCCTGATATCGTGATGCTCAAGATAGCTCTCAGCGAGATCGTGCTCAATGCAATCGAGCATGGCAATCTCGGCATTACCATGAAGGAAAAATCCGCTGCTACGGACAGAGGGGATTATAAAGACATCCTCTCCCAGAGGAGAAACGATCCGAGATACAAGGACCGGGTCGTGACGCTGGATGTGTCCATGGACCGGGAAAAGCTGGTTTATACCGTCACTGACCAGGGAGAAGGTTTTGATTATGAGAACGTACTTGACAGCGATCCCAGCTCCCACATTGGAAGCGGCCTGGGGTTGTTTATAGTGAGAAGCTTTTTCTCGGAAGTCGTCTATGAGGGTTGTGGAAACAGGGTCAGGCTTGTATATCTCAAATCCCCCCGGAAGACACAAATGATCCCTCCCTCTGTCGACTATCAGGAATTTCTCCACAAACTGACAAACACCCTGCCGTCAGGATTTCTGGTTCTGACGGAAAACGGTTCCGTGACATTCTGGAACGATGCTGCAGAGCAGATTACCTCAATCAGCAGATCGGACATGATCGGCACCCGTCGCGAAGATCTTGCAGATGAGATAGCCCAGCTCCTCAATCCGGAGATCGACGAGGTCATGTTGATCAACAGTGATGGCGAGCCCCGTGTTATCGACAAGAGTATCCACGAGATCGAACTGGATGGAGGAATCAGGAACACGGCGGTGATCTTCTCCGACATCACGGACATGCTGAACAGGAAACGGGAAATGGAAATATTGCTCATGGAGACTGCAGAGTCGAAGGACCTCATGGAGGAGCAGGCTGCCAAGCTCGCCATGGCGCTGGCAGAGGTGGATGAAAAGAATGATATCATTGAGGGCCAGAACATCAAGATGGTGGATGAACTCAAGATGGCCGGCAGGCTCCAGAAAAGCCTTCTCCCGAATATTTACGAGAATCTTAACGGGGTCAGCGTCTCATCCAAGTACATACCCTCCATTCACATCGGCGGCGATCTGTATGATGTGGTGGACATCGGGCATGGCATGACCGGATTTATCATTGCAGACGTATCCGGACACGGTGTTGCGGCGGCCCTGGTGTCTTCCATGTTCAAGATGAGTTTTCATGCCCTGGCGGCAAATGTCGCAAGCCCGAAGATCCTGTTTCACATGCTCAATCAGGAGTTTAATCCCATTCTTACCGAAGATTACATCACTGCATTCTACCTTCTTGCAGATTGTACAACCAACACCATAACCTATGCAAATGCTGCCCACCCTACTCCGCTCCTGTTTAAGAAACGCACGTCGGAAATCATTGAGCTGGATACCGATGGACTTTTCCTTGGCATGTTCGATGAAGGCATGTACGAAGAAAAAACCATTACCAATATCGAAAACGGCGACGCTCTCCTGCTCTATACCGACTGCATCCTCGAGACCGAAAACACCAGGAGAGAGCCGTTTGGCAAGAACAGATTAAAAGATGTATTTGCACGGTCTCTCAAGGAATCTCATGGGCAGGATGTCATTGACAGGATAGAGGCCGAGGTAAGGAATTACAATGCCTGTGAGAACTTCGATGATGATTTTACCATGCTGCTCCTGGAGTTCTGGGAACAGGCAACAC
>ERZ795048.267-NODE-267-length-58450-cov-5.437640_pt1 | contig 58450 bp, 46 predicted proteins | sample MGYA00375132_ERZ795048 | MGnify/ENA primary metagenome ERZ795048 (study PRJEB30177, sample SAMN05720225) | activated sludge metagenome | isolation source: Anaerobic digester | place: Hong Kong | collected 2014-12-17 ...
CCTCAAGAATAACTTGGTGCAAATCTGGTGGACTGTAGCGGAATCGAACCGCTGGCCTCTTCAATGCGAATGAAGCGCTCTACCAACTGAGCTAACAGCCCGTACACTGCACATTATACCAATAATTCAAAAAAACGTGCTGTTTAGATAAGGGACATTCTTCAAGGCGTACATCTAAGAATGATCTTTTGTCGGGTGGGTGTGTCCCAGCTCTACTCTATTTTTGAGATACTCGATATTTTTTTCTCGTTGTTTTAGTAAATCGTCAACCCCTGCCCAGTGCTTGCCGGCAAGCATCGAAGAGAAATGTCCGCCAATAAAATGCGGCAAAATTACATAAGCCGCTCCTTTATCGTAAAGCTGAAGAGCCTCCGCGAGGTTATGTGACATTACTATGGCCGCAATACTAGGATTTATAGATATTGCCTTAGATATCAGAAATGTGTTTGTCTCATAATCCGGAATGGTCGAGATTATCATTTTTACATTTTGTAAATTCAAGGCTTCAATAAGCTCCGCGTCTTCGGCATCGCCATAAATACAATTAAATCCTTGGGCATTCAGTTGTTTTATTATTAAGGGATCAAAATCAACTGCTAAAAATCCGTTGCCAAGTTCTTTAAATAGCTTTAGGAAATCGTACCCGACCCTGTTACAACCAAAAAGAACAACCTCGGGAGAAGAAATTTTATAATGTTCCGATTTTGAAGATTTCCGCTCAAAGATAACGAGATATTTTGCTAATTTTGCGTAAATAGTTTCGGAATATATAATCAAATAAGTTGAGCCTGCAATAGTAATTAGACCCACTACCGTAACTAGCGAGAGTATTTTCTGGCTTAAATGTCCGGCCTGGACTCCAAGTAAAATCAAGATCAGGGAGAACTCACTTATCTGAGCCACCGTAAGTCCTGCCATAAATCCTGTTTTTTTGTTATAACGCAGAAGCCCCATTAACACCATAACGATTACCGGATTACCAATAAGAACAAAGGCCGAAAAAACTAGGGCTTGAGGAAGAATTGTAGCAATACTATCAAGACTCATTTTCATCCCTAATAAAACAAAAAACATAATTATAAAAAAATCACGTAGAGGCTTGAGCTTAGATCCTATTTCGTGGTTATAGGGAGACATCGACAGTGTGACACCAGCTATCAAAGCTCCTATTTCAATAGAAAAGCCCATATAGGCAAAAATGTTTGCTAAACCCAGCCCCCACCCAATTGCAAAAAGAAATAAAAATTCCTGTGATTTAGCAAAAAATCCGCTTAGTGTAGGTAGAATCTTAATGCTTATGAAGGAAAGTATCGCTGTTAAAACTGCGCCTTTCAGGATTGTGAAAAGAATAAGAGTATAAGCGTTCATGTCTCCCTTCGAGGCGGTGGAAACGACAACCAGAATAATTGTTGCGATAATGTCCTGAACGAGCAAAAAACCTATTGAGATTCTGCCGTAAAGCTTTTCGACATCTTTTTTATCTGTTAACAACTTTAAAATTATGATTGTGCTACTAAACGTGAGCGCAACGGCTATAAAAAGGGTTTCAACCAAACTGTACCCAAAAGCTAAAGCTATGAGGGAACCGAAAAAAGTGGTAAAAAGAACTTGCCCGACTCCGGTTATTACAGCAATCTTTCCAACTTCGCGCACAATTTTAGGGCTTAAACCCAAGCCTACAATAAACAACAGCACTGCAATTCCGATTTGCGAAAAAGTCTCAATAGTTTCTGAGGAATGGGTTAAGTTTAAAAAATATGGCCCAGCAACCAACCCCGTAAGAATATGGCCCATGATCAAGGGCTGCTTCAGTAACTGCATTATACCGGCCATAGTCATAGCTATAAAAATAATAATGCTGATCTCTGTAAAAACGTTCATAGGCAGTGCTTCAATGATAGCACGAGGGAATATGTGTTTCTACCTGATATACATTCCACGGACTTCTCGAACAGAATACCCTAAAAAATTGATACAACTAATGGGAATTTTTATACCACGGATAGTTCTGGGGGCGGGGTCCTCAGTAAATTTTTTTACTTAAGACAAGCTTCTCTTTTCCTGGGGGAAGGGTTCTTGGGTACTCGAATTGGCGCCCCAGTAATATAAAACGCAGTACTGAAAAAAACAAGCTGGCCCAAGAAAGCCGAAGAAATGTAATAAAAACACAGCAACACTATAGTAAAAATAGCACTGAGCGGGCACTATAGGACAGTAAAGATTCTATGCGGGCTATTCCTCAGTATTCTTTACAATAATGGCTTCGCGTAAACGTACAAAGCCCGTAGTCTGTTCCCACCATTGAAAAAAATCAGTTTTTTTACTTTCCTGTAATTTTGAGGGGTCGTTGGGATCATAATAAACATAGGCTTCATCTTCCTGCCTAACAATAACAACATAATGATTGGCTCCCACTAAACATATCACGAAGGCGCCGCCAGTCAAAGCAAGTTTAAAAGTTATTTCAGGATCTTCATCCGTTTCCCAAAGACTGAAAGAATGTTCATATACTAGCGAATTAGCACATTCTTTTAAACCAGAGGCGGTCACCAAAACACCATCAGAGCCGTCTAATTCCCTAGCAACATCTTCCAACTTGTTGCTGTCAAAGTGGAGGAATTCCTCCCAGTCTACTTGTGTTCTATATTCACACTGTAACCCCTGCGTCGCTAGAAACTTCAAAATTTTATCGGGCAAAGTACCCAGATCTTTTTCTTTGCCAATCTCAGCACGCATATCGTTTAAAGGCCTGTACTGTATTCCTCTAAAATTATGAGCACAAAAGAAAGCGGCAAAAACACCACAATCTTTAAGCCCCCTATTCGACGCCGTAGGGAGAAAATACTCACCTTCAATTCTTTTTCGGCCTTCCGACCCATGTGTAATTTCTTCTTTAATAGACATGCCCTAATTTACACGGTTTTATGCAACAGTGGTGTGCCCGGAGGGACTCGAACCCCCGACTTCAGCGTCCGCAACGCTGCGCTCTATCCTCTGAGCTACGGGCACATAAAACCTTTTCGATACTTGGGATTATAGTAGAGTAAGAGCAAAATTGCTACAGTTTGCGACTTTTTACTTAAAAAGGCGGAGTCAACAACTACTCGACTTACACATTAAGCTTGCTTATCAATTCTCGATATGCCTTATCCAAAAAGTTTTCCGGCATTTCTTCCAACATGTCCATATGTACAGAAAGTAATTGGATTAACTCCTGCTCATCAATTTTGCTACCGGTTAAAGTGAGGTAGATTCTTGGAGGAAAAGCTTCGTAAGCATCAATACCTAGAACTCTAAGATCGTCGCGGTCAAAAATAAAGAAATGCTTTAGTTCATCCCAAAAATAGAACTTTCCCTCTATCTCTAGGCCTTGATTTGTTATTTTATATAAAACGGTTTCGGGAGCATTTTTTGTAAGAGCATAAGATAGTATGTATATACCCAGTATCAAAGCTATTAATGTAAATTCTTTTGCCGCTATAAGAAGTGCAGCAAAAAACACACCTATTACCATAAGAGTTCGTAAAAACTTTTGGCTGAGTGGCTTTCTGTGAGGCCTTGCTAAAGCCTCCCATTCATATATAGTTTTTCTGTCTGATTTTTTTGGTCGTGCTTTTTCTTTTAGCTCTTGCTCTCTTTGATAGATGTTTTCTTCTTTTCTAGTGGTGAAACCCATAACCTCACTAAGATATTTTAGGTTTAAATTCATACTACAATGATATAGTTTTTTTAGTCTTTATTCAACAACACTCCATAAAAAAGTTTTGAGTTGGTGTGTTTCTAACAAAACGAGCTATTTTTTCGTGGAGTATTTCTGATCTGGTTGTTTTGGCAGGAAAAGATGGTGGCCGCGGATAAATCCGCGGCCACTAAATCAAAAAAACACAAAGTAAACTGCTCTAAGCTTTAGGCTCAGACTCAGCCGTCGCCTGTGGCGCACTATTGCTAACAACAGGGGCTGCGGGTGCCTCGCCGTAAGCATTGGGGCCTGCATCGCTTGGCAAAACAGTAAATACAAAAACTATGATACCGCCAATAAAAGGTATGAGGCTTAGAAGCAACAACCAGCCGGATTTATTTGTATCATGTAGCCTTCTAACAGAAACGGCTATAGACGGTATAAGTACGGCAAACATATATACGTAGTAGACTATGGAAAAAATTGCTCCAAGATTTGTGTTTATATTAGAAGAAACTCCCATTACAAAAGCAAGGGCAAAATAAATTCCGACGTTGATTAGCTGGAACATCCAGTATTCACTACGGCCGGCCCGCCCGCTAAAATCAGCGTATTTTTTTAAAACAGTTATGTACCAATCCATGGTAATCTCCTTATAAATAAATATATATCTACGATAAGTAGACAACATAATAATACAGCAGTTGCATTCCTAGGGCAATCTGGGATAAAGGAAAGGTAAATCTTTCAAATAGTCGGGGTGCGCTAAATTTGCTGTTTAAAAGTCTGCAACCTAAGCCTAAGAACTAAAATGAGAACATTTAGTAATAACATAACCAAGGAAACTACTCTGAATAAAACATCGGGAAGTACAAAAAGGCTATATAAAAAGGTGACAATAGCCGACAAAGTCCAGACTTGATATGACCTTGAGTTGGCGGAGGGTTTTTTGTGAAACCACAAATCTTTAATTGTAGGCCAATACGCAATCGCATCAACTAAAGAAGTTGCGCCATAAGCAAAAATAATAAATTTCAAAATAATTTCATGCATATATACCGGAAAGGCAGCGTTTTACACAAATCAAAATTCAAAAAAACCTCCGAACACAAAAGCTTTTCTAGAGAATATCCCTACAAAACGACATTTCAGCCTAAGCATCAGCGGCGTGTTTTCGAAAACTCCAACAGATTTCGCCAAAAACTCGTAGAGAGTGCGGTATTCGTGTCAAACCCCCGCCCCCTCAGCTAACCTATAGAAACAATCCTTTCAAGACGAACTATTTCAAGTTTTTAGTTTCTCTTTTAGCGTTGCTCAACGCTTAGCCTAGTTTTGCGGAAAATTCTTTTCTTTAACTTTTCGAGATACGCAAAGTTAAGCTATATCAATATTTTATCATTTTTTTAATTTTCAGAGCGAAATATGAGAGAGTGCTGAGCTGAGGCGCGAACCAGATATACTGTAGTTAGGCGAGGGTGAGCGAGGAGAGTAGAATCTCCCCTACTATCCGAGCGAAAGCGCAGCGTCCCCTTGAGTCGCGAAGAAATAAGCTACTTACTTTTTTGGCTTGTAAATGATTTTGAATGCAAGTTCAAAAATGAACAAAAAACCTACTGCTTTGAGAGCCGAGCTATCAACATCCAACAAGCTTAGTATGACGAAAACTCCCAATGCCATGGCAATTGAGAGAGAGTGAATTTGTTCTAGTGAAAATCGTTTATTATTCATAATTTACAAGCCTAATTATAATCTATTTCTTCGCAATTTCGCCTAACTAATTCTTATACGACGTATCTTCACCAACATAACTACAGTTCGTAGACTATACGAAACTACAGCAGTGTTTATAACTACATAATACACTTAGATATTCATATGTTAAACAGCTTTATGCAAACAGAATTACAAAAAACAGAAAGGGAGTTAAAAATCAATAACTATAGCTTTAAAACCTCTAAAAGTTGTCTCTATGGCTTACGAAAGTATTTTTCTTTTAAAGAAAACAATTTAGCGGAATTTGAACTGGATAGCATTAAAAATTTTCTTCTCCAATGCCAACAAAAACGTATATCGCCTCAAAGCAGAAATTTATTTCTAAATGCAATTAAATTTTACTACCGTAATGTAGCAAAGAACATACAAAAAATCGATATTAGATCGGCTAAAGAGCCTAAAAGCCTACCTGCCGTTTTGTCTAGAAGTGAGGTAAAAAGAGTCTTGGAATCCCAAAAAACATTAAGCACAAGCTTCTGCTTTCACTTGCTTACGGGGCAGGGTTGAGAGTAGCGAAGTGGTTAACTTGACAGTACAAAATTTAGATCTTGAAGAGCTGACAGTGCATGTTAAACAAGCAAAAGGCCAAAAAGATAGAATAAGCGTAATACCGAAAGCCTTAGTTACCGGTTTGGATAATTTAACTACAGCAAAAAAGCCGGGGACATTGTCTTTGAAAGCGAACGTGGGGGAAAATTATCCACCAGAACAGCACAAAAAGTTTTTAAAAATGCTTTACGAGCATCTAGTATAAAAAAGAACGCCACTTTTCATTCACTAACACTCTTTTGCAACACACTTGCTTGAAAATGGTACCGATGTCCGCTATGTACAAAACTTCTTGGGCATCAAAATATCAGAACAACACAAAGATATACACAGGTCACCAATCCATTACTCAAAAATATTAAAAGTCCGCTATTATAAAAATGGGGGAAACCGGCCTTTGACTAGACTTTCGATAGCGGGACAAAATAAAAAATCCAATTTGTGCTTGGAATTGGCCGGTAAGCTCTAACCTCGAGCGAGCCAACAAAGACATTTTCCAACTGGCGGAGGGTGTGGGATTCGAACCCACGGACGGTTTTATCCGTCACGGCTTAGCAAGCCGCTGCATTAGCCACTCTGCCAACCCTCCAAATGTGAGGTTATTATACTACACAATCATACAATTTTGACATGAGCCAAAAACACAATGTTGTATAATAACAGCACTATGACAAGCGCCCCAGTAGACAATAACGTAAATGCACTAAAAACCCAAAACATGGTTGAGCGGGCTCAAAAAACGCACATTCTTCAAACAGATGTTTGGGGAGATTTTAAAACAGCTATGGGAACAAAGGCTATAAGGGTGGCCGGTGTACAGTACACTTTACACAGATTACCTAAAACTAACATAGCCTACGCTTATTGCCCAAAAGTAAACCCAAAAAATATAATTTGGGAAGAATTAGAAAAGTCTTTAATAAGTAACAGGTGTTTCGCAATAAAATTTGATGTTCCGAATATAATTTCTACCGCCGCTAATTATAATAACTCAAACACAAAAGAATTGGAGATATTTACGTCAAAAAAAGGGTGTATCAAAACTTATAAAAGTACAATTACTCAAAACAACGTTCTACTAAACATCGAGGAGGAAGAAAACAAGCTTCTGTCGAACATGCATCCGAAACACCGATATAACATTAAGTACGCGCAGAAAAAAGGCGTGCAAGTAAGAATTACACCATATAATAACTATGACGAGCAGGCTAAAAGAGACTTTGAAATCTTCTGGAATCTACAGAAAGAAACTAGAGCCAGGCAAAACTTTTTAACACACTCTAAAAACTATTTCGAGAAGGCTTTCGAAACACTTGGTAAACAAAATGCAGCTTTTTTGATTACAGCCGAATATAGAGAAACGCCCCTGACCTCATGGATGGTTTTTATAAAAGACGGAACACTTTACTACCCTTATGGCGGCTCCTCCGAAAAATACAGAAACTTTCAAGCAAGCACATTAACTGGATGGGAAGCTATTACGTTGGGTAAAAAATTTAACTGCGACCTTTTTGATATGTGGGGAGCATGCAAAGATCTAACAAAAGAATCTGATCCGGAAGTAGGATTTACAACTTTTAAAATTAGGTATGGAGGTACGTATGTAAGATTTATTGATTCTTATGATTATGTTCTCAACAAACCTATTTATCACGCTTTTAAAAACATTTATCCAAAAGTACTTGGTGGTTTAAAATTTGCAGCTAAAATTAAAAATTTAGGGAAAACATCATAAGTACTAAACAAACTTTCCGGTAAAAGCTTAAAAAACTATCCTATTTCGTAGTAATAACTATCAAACTCTTCTCCCTTGATCACCGAGGTCGGGGGTATACCACTTAAAGAATAACGGCAACACACAATACGGAACGGTCGTTTCTGTTCGAGCAGCTGTATATAGATTCTGTCTATCATTGAGGGGAATAAATACATATAGACCGCGGTTATTTGAGACAGGTCTTCAAGCAGCTTGGTTGAGGGTCTAAATATGTCCTCTCTATATACGCAGTAAGTGCCGTATCCTTTATAGCGAAGCTTTAGAAATATTTTGGATTTTAGGGCTTGGTAACGATCTTTTTCAACACCTATTGCCCTTTTAACTCCGTGCTCTCGGAGAGCCGACAGTAAAACTCTCCCATCACCGCTACCGAAATCAACGAAAACGTCATTTCCGCTAAGCTGCAAGACTTCTAGAGCTAAATCAATGTTTTTCTTATCTAGCGGAAGATACGGCGCGTCGCAAAGATACGTTGTGTATACAAACGTGAACAGCTCCAAAAAAACTAAAGATCCTGCAACAACAAGTATGAAAAATAGCAACATTAAAAATAATAAAATTAACATTAGTAAGATACTTTCTGCGCGTGAGGGCAAATATCTGAGTAAGGACACAGCTTACACACGTGCCCCGGAGTAGGATCAAACTTATTGTCTTGAATCTTAGAGAACACTGCTAAAGCTTTTGTTTTTATGGCCTCGAGCTGATCGAGTGTTCGAGTGGTAGATACTTTTTCGTTATGCTCAACAAAGTACAGCGTTAGTTTTTTTGGCACCAGCTTTAGCACTTCTTTCGCCGCTAATGCATAAATAGTTACCTGCTCATTTTCATCTACCTCTTTTTGAGACTTACTTTGCCCGGTCTTGTAGTCTATTATTTCGACTTCGTTGACACCATCTTCTGAGTCCAGCCTGTCTATTCTGTCTATTCTTCCGTTTAGTGTTTTATCTTGATCTAAGCTTAGATAAAAATTTTTCTCCAATGCAAATGTTTTAGCAGAATTTAAAATATCAACTTCAAAATATTTTTTTAGAACGTCTTCTCCTTTTTTGTAATATCCTTCGCGCTGTTCTTTACTTTGATATCCTGTAGGATCCCAGTTAGCTTTGTACATCTGCAATACGTCTTCAATTTTTACAGATGGCGAAACAAGTTTTTTCATGTGATAGTCCCGTAGGGTGTTGTGAATTGTGTTTCCAAAACTTAAACTATATTTTGACGGCGTAGGAACATTCAGGACATGTTCATATCTGTACCTAAACGGACACGAAAGATAAGACTCCATTTTAGAATAGCTTAGTACCAATTTCTTTTCATTTAGATTTTTTTTGGGTTTCGGTTTGCGATAGACTGAATTTTTATCGAAAAGGGTGCTCTGACTCTCGGCTCCCTCGAAGTCTTGAGAAGATAATTGTGTGGTTTCTATTTTTGTTTCAGCTAAATAGCCGCTGGGAACGGTGTTTCTTTTTCCGCCATAGCTCTTTGCGTAAGTTAAGTAAAGATATTTTTTTGCCCTAGTCATGCCAACATAAAACAATCTCCTCTCTTCTTGCAAATGTGCGTCTCCTGAGGGCAATCTTTCTTTCACCAGGCTATCGGGCAAATCAATTGCGTCTGATCTATTACGTGTAGGGAACCTTCCGGAAACAAGGTTAATCATAAACACCACGGGATATTCCAGACCTTTACTCGCATGTGTAGTCATAAGCTGAACAGTGTCGTAGTCCTGTATTTCTGCCTGAGCCGGGCTGTCCCCGGCCTCCAGCATCAGATCAATATAGTTTACTAAATCAACAACAGTAGCGATTTCTCTTGTATCTGCGTAGTGAGAAAGCTCAAACTTCTTTATTTTCTCTAAAAACAGGTCGAGGTTTTTCAATCTTAGCTCATTTTCCAGAGATTCTTCAGACGTTAGACGTTTTATCATACCTACCGCATGCACAAGTTCATAGGTTAGTTGGGAGGGCGTTTGGCTCGCCAAACGCCCTCTATAATCTTCAAATAGCTTTAAGAAACTCTGCACCTCCTCCACCGGGGTACTCACTAACTTATCCCACAGATCAACTCTCTCCTTCTTCACCTCAGCAAGAATTTTTGAAATAAGATCAGGGGAAATATTAAAATGCTGAAGGTTCAAAATACGATACAGGCTGATAGCATCATATGGATCAACTAAAATTCTTAACAAGGCAATAACATTTCTTACTTCATCGGTATCATATAAACCGCGGTTACCTACCAACTGATAGGGGAGGCCGTGTCTCCTCAGAGCCATAATAAAAGGATCAAGGTGGTTATTTGCACGAGCAAGTATTGCAAAATCTTTGTATGAATACGAGGGCTCTTGTCCCAGTATTAAAAGTATTTTCTTTACAATAAACTCAGCTTCGCTCTCCAATGTGTCTAGCTCAATAATCTCAGGCTTTATCGAGCCGGAAAAATCGGCCCCAAAACTACTAACCAATTCTTTAGAAATATTAAGTTTTATTTCGAGAGTATCCGGATTATTTTTCTGTATCAAACTATAAGCAGGGTCCAATATCGCTTGGGATGAACGGTAATTAGTAAGCAGAGTCAGCATTGTTGTGTTTGGATAATCGGCCCTAAAATCTAAAATATTTGAAACTGCAGCACCTCTAAATTTATAAATTGACTGAGAATCATCTCCAACTACCATTAGGCTTCTCTTCTCAACCTCCAGTTCCGCAGAAGGAGAGAGAAGTTTTATTAATTCGTACTGTGCATAATTCGTATCCTGAAACTCATCCACCAAAACATGCGTAAATTGTTTCTTATACCTGTTTAGAATATTATTCCTCTCTTTAAAAAGTTTAATGGTCCAAACGATAAGATCTCCAAAGTCCATGGCAGACTGCTGCAACTTCAACTCAGTGTATTTTTTATAAAAAGAGGAGAGCTCTTTCCACCTTTTGATTTCTTCAGGCTCGCCAACATAAGACTCGACGTAACTTTGCAGATCTTCCACACTAGTATTTTCATCTTGCAGTCTTGAAACAAATTTTAACAATGCGGAAATTGCTTTTGTGGGGTTACTCAAAGGGCGATAATAATCCAGTTCAAAATCAAATAAATGTCTACGAACCAAAACCCACTGATCTGAATAGGATAAAATTTTGTAAGAAGGATTCAGCCCGATTTCAAGACCTTCAAGTTTGAGCACTCGATCACAAAAAGAGTGAAAAGTGTCAACCCAAGGCTCGGTATAACCTAAAGGCATAACAGTGTCTAATCTAGCCAGCATTTCTGCTGCAGCCTTATCTGTAAAAGTTAGTGCTAGTAGTTTCTCGGGAGGAAGGTTGTCGTGCTGAATCAGTTTTTTTATACGTTCAGTAATAACTCGAGTCTTTCCGGTTCCTGCACCGGCGACCACAAGCAAGGGGCCCACAGCATGATCCACAGCGGCTTGTTGCTCAGGATTTAGTACAAAGGTTCCCTTTTTCATTTAACAGTCATTATACAGCAAAGCAGTACCGAAGAAAGAACGAACATTCTATTCTAAAAGGTTCTTTTGCTCCAAACCAAGTTTAGAGCTGTCTTCCGCTGGTTTAACCTGCTGTATGTTTTCAAGCTTATTAATAATTTTTTGGTAATTGGTTTTAACTGTATCCATAGAGTTAGTAGCTCTTCTCAAATGACCGTCTAAAACCCCAAGGTCAGAATCGAATTTTTTAGCTTCTACTTTAAGTCCTCCGAGTGCTTTTAGAATTACTCCTGCGTGTTGCTGTAGCTCCTGCTGCTGATAAGCAACCAAAAGTATTTTTAGGAAATATGAAAATGTATTTGGGGAAGCTAAAACAACATTCTTAGCTTTTGCATAATCCTCTATCTCTGCGGTATTAACAAGAAGCTCATAATAAACATTTTCAGAAGGAATATACATTACTGCCTGGTCTGTTGTATTTTCGGCCGGCAAAATATACTTTGTTGCCACCTCGTCAATTCTCTTTTTCACATCTCTAATAAACGTCTTTTTCGCCTTTTCCCTTTCTTCAGGGCTATCTTGAGTCTGCATCAGTTTAAAGTTTTCCATTGGGAATTTAGAATCTACAGGAATCAAACCTTTATCAGTCTTGATGATTGCGTCACAAACATCTCCGGTTCTAAATTTATATTGAGTTTTATACAAATCTTTTGGCAAGGCATTAGCCAAAACGTCATATAAAAACTGCTCTCCGAGCCCTCCGCGAAGCTTTGGGGATTTTAGAACATTACTAAGATCCTTCATGTCCTTACTAAATTCTTGAAGCCCTCCTAGGTTTTTTTGTACATCGGAAATAACTTTTGTAGCATTGTCTAGTCTGTCCCACATTAGTTTTTGGGCTTTTTGCAAAGAATCTTGCTGATTTTTTAACTGAACATTCAGAGATTCACGCTGATCTTTCAGTTGACTAGCTATAACATCTGCATTCTTGTCCACCGACCCTTTCATCTCTTTCAACCACTCGATCAAGGTCGTATCTTCTTTTGGTGCCTGTAGTTCTTCTTTCAGCTTTTTTAGCGCTGTATTTATGTAATAAATAATTCCTAAAGCCACCAGCGCCAGCGCAAATATTATTAGTGTAGAAGTACTCATAGGGTTATTGTAACAAGAATTCTCATAAATCTCTCGTTCTTTTAAGCAGAGAGAGTAAAGGCGCGTTTCCTAAAAAACGTTCTCTTTCGTATTAAGGTATAATGTTGGTGTGCCTAAATTTTTATATACGCTCACGGTCGTAATATTGGTAAGCTGGCTAACCTTACTAACATACATGAAAACTGTTCCACCAAAAAATATTCCTGCAGCACTGCTTTGGGGCATTCTCTTCTTCATCACAACCTACAGCACAACCTCAGTGCTGGTTTATATTTTTAATAAAGGAAAGAAATCCGACAAAACAGACAGGGAGTTATACAGACAAGGCCTTCGCGCCTCCACAGCAATAGCACTCATACTAACTTTAACCATTACTATAAAGATTGTGTTAAAACTTATTTAAACTTCTATCTAACGAGAGGCACGATTCGGCCTCGAGCTTTTCTACGCTTGCTCTTTGTATTCTAACCTGCAACACATCTGCTATAATCCAAAGCATGGAAAAAAGATTTTATGTTACAACCCCAATATACTATGCCAACGGAAGTCCTCATATCGGGCACTTTCTGACCACGACGATAGGGGATGTTTTGGCAAGGTATAACAGGCTTATCGTGGGGGCTGAAAATGTGTATTTTACAACCGGGATCGACGAACACGGCACCACTGTCTCTGACGCAGCAAAAAAAGCCGGGTACGAAGAAAATATTCAAGCCTATGTTGACGAGGCCGCACAAGAATGGAAAGCTGTATTTGATAAGACGCACATTTCATATGATTATTTTGTAAGAACAACAAGCCCGTACCACGCAAAATTCGTTAAAGAACTTGTATTAAAAATGCAAAAAGCCGGAGATATTTACAAGGGAAATTATGAGGGCACTTATTGCAATGGGTGTGAAAAACACCTGACCCTATCGGACCTTAATGAAGAAGGGTACTGCCCTCTACACCGACCGGACCAAACCATAAAAATTACTGAAGAAAATTATTTTTTCCGCCTATCAAAATATGCGAACCGCCTAGTTGAAATTTTTGAAAAAGATTCTGTAGTAATCTTTCCTGAATCGAAAAAAAACGAGATCCTTTCTCGCCTTAAAAGCGGGGTAGAAGACTTGAGCATAACACGGCCAAAAGAAAAAGTGTCGTGGGGAATAGAATTTCCCGGGGATTCGGAACAAACTTTATATGTTTGGGCCGACGCGTTATCAAACTACATATCTTCTCTTGTTATAAATAACAATTATGATTATTTTTGGGGCAAATATACAACCCACTTAGTAGGAAAAGATATTAACTGGTTTCATTCTGTAATATGGACTGCGTTTTTACTTTCAGCGGGCTATCCTCTTTATAAAAATATTTTTGCGCACAGTTTTCTAAATATAGGCGGCAAAAAAATAAGTAAATCTTTAGGCAACCTAATAACCCCTGACGAACTTATAAAATATTTTGGTGTTGATGGGGCACGTTATTTAGTTCTAAAAAACATTCCTTACAAAGACGACATAGATGTAACTATAGAAACACTAACACAGCAATATAACGCCGACCTTGCAAACGGCCTAGGCAACACAGTGGCGAGAGTCACAAAATTAGCGGAAAATTCACAAATTTCTTTTGACAACATATCAGAGGCTCAGTCTAGAAAGGAGATATTAGAAACTATACAGGAAGATATTGAACAGGTAAAAGTGCATGAGGCTTTGTCCAAAATATGGCTTAAACTATCGGATCTTGAAAAGCATATAAATACAAACGAGCCGTGGGCGATTGAAGATAAAAATCAATTAAAAACTATCCTGTCCCACGAGCTAAGGGAACTGTACAGCATTGGCATACTGCTCGAGCCTTTCTTACCTGAAACAGCGAATCAAATAGTTTCCTCAGTCTCCTCCTCAAAGATTATCAAAGATAAGGCCTTGTTTGAAAGAATAAAATGATGTGCTTCTGACTTAAGTCCGTAGCCTCTTCTTCACTGCTTCTTTGTTACACTTTCGCCTTCGAATCTAATTTATAAATCTTATCTCAGCAAATAAACCACCACCGGCTTACGCATATGGTTTTCTGTAATTTCTTTGCATTGCAAAGCCCGGCATGTTGGGTAAACTACGTCTACTGGCCCACGCAAGCAGTTTTAGGTAACGAAATTATAAAAAGAGTGTAATTACATCCCTATTTCCGGAATATCCAACATCAAGTCTTCATTATTTGGTAAAGTGTCCAGGCTTTCTATTGAACCTTCAATGACTTTTACACGCTCCTTTATTTCAGCACCCTGCGATATATCTTCCTCAGGCTCAATTGCAAAATCTTTTTTTTCATCTTCTGTACCTGATGGCTGTGAAACTGCTGAATGAAAAATACGACTATCAAAGTTTGGCATTAAAATATATTTTATAAAAAGTCCTAACAAAAACAATAAAACAAAAAGCGCCATATGCATTATTTTTTTACCACTCAAAAAACTTCTACCCGGTGAGGGTTTATCGTCAAATATCGATGAGATGCTGTCCTTTTTTTTCATAAATAATAGAGTTTAAATATAACCTAAAGAGTTCAATAATTCTCGCAAATCATCAAATAAGGAGTCTATGTCTTCTGTGTTCTCTGTCAAATCTCTATTAAAGCTTGAACTACTTATGTTATCGTGGTTTTCTAACAATGCATCAATGTTTACCATAAGTTCTTGCGCCCTATAACTCAGGTCTGCGAGCCTATCCTTATCCTCTTGGGAGTAAGTAGCTTGAGTATCCTCAAGAACGTCTATAAGAGAAACGATCTTATCTAAAACAACCTTCTGTTTTAGTAGACTTTCTTTGTATATAAAGGAGTTAAGTTTATTTAGCAGTACGGAGTAAGCAGGCTGTAAATTCGATACAACTATTTCTACATCACCGACTGTTTCAGCCTCGTTTACCAACTCCAGGTTTTCTTTTTTAAATGTATAAAAATCAGCCTTAAGTATTTTTAAGTCCGAGAGCTCGGCGTCGTCCCATATTTCGGAAGAGCCCAAAAGACGGTTAAGGCGATTTTCAAAAGCCTCAAATGTATTTGCTAGTCTGTTTTTGGAAAAAATTAACGCTTGTTGCCTATACCTATTACAAACTGCCGAAGTGTCGTTCTCCTCGTTGCATTTTTTAACCACTTCAAGATAATCAGAACGCTGATCTACATCTTGTGCCCGAACACTTTGAGAAAGCAGTGATATTACGAATAACAATATTGAAAAAACGAGTGCTTTTTTTAACCAAACGTGCATCGTAAAATGTAGTATATCTTATTAGATGTTAGTCTTCAATGTGTTGTTTCTAGTCGTTTTTCTCGTCAGTAGAACTTCCTTCATCAGTCTCGTCCTTAGCGGTTTCCTCAGTTGCTTCAATCTTGCTCAACGCATCTTCTTCGGTCTCTTCAACTATTTCTTCTTGAACTGCGTAGCCTATTTTTACAACTAAGTCTTCGTCTTCGTAGTCTTTTATTTCAACCTTGGATCGATCATAATTTAGTTCTTTTACTGTTATTCCTTGGTCAATCTCTACAAGCCCGGAAACATCAACTGTAAAGTTATTCGGCAAGTCTGTCGGTAATGCTTCAACATCAATTTCATTAAGTAATACAAGTACTAAGCCTTGCCCATTTTTCACTAAAGGATTTTTTTCTTCCCCAACAATCTCAACCGGTATAGTGGCTGAAATTTTCTCTTTTAAGTTTACCTTGTGAAAATCAACGTGAAGAATTGTAGAAGTCACAGGATGAACTGCAATTCCTTTTGTTAATACTTTGTATTCAGTCCCATCAACCATTAAATCAATAACGTTTGTTTCACCTGCCTTGTTGTTAACTCTTACAAAGTCAACGTAGTTAATAGAAACAGGCACAGATTCCATGCCTTTTCCAAAAATAACTGCAGGAATAAGGCGGTTTTCTCTTAAGCTTTTTGTTTTTTTACCGAAGACTTCTCTTTTTTGTGCATTAAGTTGCATACAGACTCCTTTTTTAGTTTCTTATGTACCTGTAATACTTCTTCCAAACTAACGGCAGGCACATTAATATACTTTCTTACTTCACTGCTCATTAAATCCGACTCCAAAGGCAAAACACCAAGTCCAATAGAGGTTATGGTTACCATATTTTCAGCACGGCAATTACTACAAACAGCATGGGCTATCGTAATTAATGGCATTTCGCTGATAGGCACGAATTTTGCGCTGTCCAAGCTGGTTCCGCACTTAGTGCAAAAGGCTTTAGATAGCTGGTTTTTTAGGCTTACTGATGATGTCATAATACTATTTTTCCTAGAAACAAAGAGATTTTACCCTTGTTTGCACATTTTTGCAACTTTAACACACTCGGCACTTAAAAGCTATAGATAGTTAGTTTATTTTCAAAGAAGTTGTGAAATCAGTGTTCAAGTAGCCGCTATAAGAGCCCGACAGCGACCCCAAAATAAGCCTGGGATCGTCTGAAGAAATTGAGGTACCAAAAGGCCCGTCAAAGCTAAAAGACATTAAATCGTCGTTTGTACCCGGCTGTTTTTGCCAATACAGGCTGTACTCACCGTTTTCCTTTGAAATATTCAACATCTCGGGGAGATCGTACTCAAAAATAACCTTCAATTTTTTCTGAGGATCGAGCTTAAAGCCTACACCAAAGGAGTTATACGCTCCTTCCTTTTCAGCAACCACTGAGTCAAAAACGTTTGTTTCTACATCATTTGCAGAAATTTTTGCGCCGGTTAAAAACGTGCCCTCAGGGGTTATTATGCGTACATAATTTGTGTAGGGTCCTCCGGGCCAAGCAGAATCTGTGCCTGTGTGGTCGTATAAAAGCTCCAGCCTAGCCCTTAAAACCCCGTCCCTAGTCAAAGATGTTACTGAATAAGCCATTTCGTTCTTAATGTAATAGTTAGCTTTCGTACCTCCTAAATTAGCGTTTACTACCTGAAGATAATCTCCGCCGGTAGGGCGTATTGCTCCATCCCAGCCAAGATCGTTAAAAACGGTGCCAAGAGAACTACCCGGAAGATAAACCATTAGATGACGCTCGTCTAAAAGCTTTTTTGTAGCTAAAACCATCTTAGGTAGCTTGGTGTCGCTCAGCCCGAACACACTTTCCAACAACTTACCCCCCATTACAGTTAAGAACGTCTTTTTCTGCTCGGATCCTGCTTCAAAAGTGAATTCGCTGTGAAATTGAGTCCTTTCGTATATATTTTGTGCTGTAATTTCCTCGTTATAAGCCGTTAAAAAGATCGGGCCGGTAATCTCAAGAAATTCTTTTGCCATATTAAGATCTACAGCAAAAACACCGTCAAAATTTCTCCCATCTACCTTGAAAAAAAGCTCTTTTATAACTTCAGCGCTCTGGCTGAACTCGGGATACCAATTAGCGTTTCTTATAAAAAGGCTATCTTCCTGCAAATATGTCTTTATAGGTGCCGGGGAATCAATTTTTATCTCTCTTAAAGCTATCTGACCATCGGGGTTATAAACATCGTCAATCACTATAGAAGCTATCTTGCCGTCTTTAAAATTTACTACCGCGTAAGACCCGATAAACCCGCCGGTAGGTCTTAGTTCGTTATTGTTCTGAAATAATACCAGATATGATTTTGTTCCATCCACCCCAATAATACTGGGAAATTGCTCTAAAAACGGGCTTGCTAGGTCGCTTAGATAGAGCGCGTTTTGTAGCTGTTCTTTATAAGAGGCGGTTCTATTCTTCAATTTTGGATAGTCTATTTGATCAAGTTCGTAAGCAGCTAGCTGAAGGTTTTCTTTTGCCACTTCAAGATCTTCTGTAGCTTCAACTATCTTAGAGGTGTCTATGGGATTTTCTGAAGTGGGCTTCATTGTGTCCCACAAATCTTTTAGAGGCATTCCTGCTGATGCCAAAAAATATATACTTTTTATTGAATACTTTCCTGAGTTTAGTGCCTGCCTAGTATCGGTAAAAAGATCTTCGCGCCCAACAACTTTAAAAAGATAATATGTTCGTGACAGGGCCGCATCGGCCCTATATAGCTCGTTAAAGGCTTTTTCGGAATTACTGATAGCGTCGTCCAAACGCATGCTTCTGGTCGCAGAGATAGCTTCTTGGGCAAAGCCCTCGGCCCTCATAGCGTGTAATGCAATCTGCAACCCGGGCATAATAACAAAAACTATCAAGAAAGCTAAAAACACTAAAGCCAGAGAGAGTACAAACTGTACTTTTTTAGAACTTAAGAACCCTCCTCTATCAGCGCTTGACACGATACTTGAAGAGCCGGAATCGCCTAAATTTGATGAGGAATATAAAGTTTCAAGCTGAGAAGGCTTTGTCGACAAACTTTTATCTCTTGCGGTTTTTCTAAAACTAAAAAATCTTCTATTCGGCTTACTCTTTACAGAAAATTGCTTCTCCGGCGCAAGTATACTCAAGCTTGATACAGGGGCCCCTTTTTCGGAACCGTAGCTATCAACCGTGCTGATACCTTCTATGGTGCTTGGGTTGTTGCTTATTTGATTTTGCGAAGTTATAAGTACCGCGTTTTTGTCTTCAGGTGCAGGGACATTTGTTGACACAGGTGTATTTGGCTTTTCTCCGGGTTTAATTGATACGTCGTCTATTCCCATAGAAGTTTCGTCGACCAAAGAGTCTATTTTTACCTCATCAGAGGACTTAGGGTTTTTCTTTTTTGAAATTAGACTGGCCGGCTTAAATGAATGAGAACTAACATCGTAACCAAAAGACTCCAAAGTCTTTTTTAAACCTTCTTTCAAGTAAACTTTTTGGGACCATTTTATTTTTTTAAGTGCTGCGGAATCTAAGGTTATTTTATCTACCCCTGCATATGAAGTAGTTTTTGGTTTAAAGGTTACCTCTATTTCTGAGCTGGCTAGGTTTTTTAATAAATAGGCAGTTTCAAGAACAGTACTATATTCTTCGCTAATAAAGGTGAATATCTCGCCTGATGTATTATCGGAAAACATTCCTTTTACCAGGCCAGAAACTGCATCTGAAATGTAAATATAGTTTTCTTTTTCTACTCCGTCGCCATAAATGACAATATCGGTATTTTCAAGTGTGTTTTTAATAGCTTTTCCTAAACTACCACTGGCTTCAAAGCTCATTCGTGGTCCGTATATCTCTGAGAATCTTGCTATTCTAACATCTGATTGAAACTCTTTGTAATACTCCCAGGTCAAAGCTTCTGCATATCTCTTAGCCTCGTTGAGTGTGTATTTATTTTCTACCTCTTTAGAGGTGCCATAATAATGATCAAGGCCTGCTGGGGATATAAGACCTTTGTATACATCAACTAAAGACGCGAGCATGAATTTTGCGTTGCAGGCCTTACAGAAATCCAAGATTACTTTTGTCCCAACGCTATTAGTCAATAGGGTGTAGTAGCTTAATGAAGAAGCATCGGTGAGATAAGCTTCCAATCCTGCCAAGTGATAAACATAGTCAACACTTTCTATCTCTTTAGGCAAACCAACATTTATATCAGCCTCGAATAAAGCGAATTTGGGATTCTCAAGAAATTTATTAACGTATATTTGTTTACCGGTACTGAAATTGTCAACCACAATCACGCGAGCATCTTTTAATAATAAGGCTTCGGCAAGGTGAGATCCGACAAAACCTGCTCCTCCTACAATGAGGACTGTCGGCGATAGTGCAGATTTTTTAATAACATTTGTATTAGGCATAGGGCAGTAAGCAACACAACAATATAAAATATTGTTGTGCATTTGTATAAAGTATATGTAGAGTTAGCCCTTTTGACAAGCAGTAACTAAAGTGATAATATACTATCGTCACCAAACCAAATGAAGTTGTTTGGTGTTTTTTTTTGATGTGCGTGTCAAGTACGTTGCTTTCAACAAGTACAGACAGCTTATAAAGCGAGTAGCTTATTTTCAAAAAAAACACCATAGAAGCTTGATTAATACTTGAGCCCAAAGAGCTGCTTAAACAAAAGCCCAGAAAAAAGAGAAAAATAGCGGCCAGAGAAGCTCTAAAAGAAGTACAAAGGTAAGGTGTCTGGTGCGTAATTAATTAGAAATTAAATATAAAAAAAATGAACGATCAACAAATATTAATATCAGCAGAAGGTTTAGAGAACTTGAAAAAAGAGTTGCAAGACTTAATTGAACTCAAAAGACCGGAAATAGCTAAAAACATTCAAATGGCACGAGACCAAGGAGACCTTTCCGAAAACGCACAGTACGATGCTTTCAAACACGAGCAGGGTTTGGTTGAAGGAAGAATCAAAGAGCTTGAAGATATAATTAAAAAAGCAAAAATAATTGAGGAGAGCGAATCCAACGGAACAGTAAAAATAGGCTCAACTGTGACTATACATGTAGAAGGCGAGAAAGAGGTAATTAAGATTGTAGGCAGCATGGAAGCGGACGCAATGAATAAAATGATCTCACACGAATCTCCTATAGGAACAGCGCTGTTAGGAAAAAAGGTTGGCGATGTTGCAGAGGTTTCTGCTCCTGTGGGCAAACTAAAATATAAAATTCTACAAATAGATTAATCGAGCTCGACAGCTAAAAACCCCGGCTCGCTTACAAAAGACATAATACTTACTACCTATAAAGTGCGGCATAGCCACTCTTTAACATGTAAAAATATTTCACAGAAATACTATTAAGCTGATTATATTGGTTTGAAGAAAAGTATTATCAACTGTCTCCAGCTTACGCAGGTTATTTGCTGTAACTTCTTTGCGCTGCAAAGCGCAACATGTTGGGTAAACTATATCTACTAGTTTACGCAAGTAGTTTTATGTAATGAAATTATAAAAAGCTCAACAATAACCTATTTTTCTATCTCAACTTTTGCTCTGGATAAAGCATCTTTAGCAGATGCTCCGCTAAGGACCTCTTCGATAGAAGTGTTGAGTGCGTCGGCTTGCCTTCTGTTTCCGGCACGGCCTGCAATTTCTGAACTTTTAGCAAACGGAGCTGAATCTAAAACCGGCGTTATGTAAGGATTTGCTACGGTATCTTTTAAGCTGACGGCGCTATACGGAGGTCCAAAAGCACGAATTTTAGATGCTTCGCTAAAGTAAAGTTGTTGTTGCTCCGGCTGTGCCAAAAAATTTATAAAATCCCACGCCACCGCTGAATTTGTTGAATTTGACGGCACAGCATACATCCAAAAACTTCCCCAGGAAACAGGGTTATCTATAAGAGCCTGCGGAACAGCGGCAACTCCAACATCATTAATATTCGGCATAGCCTTCAAAATATCCAGAATCTGCCATGTAGGGACGAAGATCATCGAGGCTTGCTCTTTAGTAAAGGCTTCTGTAGCGTTCGGCATAGCTTCTGACCAGACTTTATCAACTTTTGCAAAATTCGTATAAAAAGTAAGCGCATCTTGTGCAGGCTTTGTATCCATTTGCTCAGGAACAGCTATACCGGCTTGAGCCATCATTAACCCTACTATATCGGTTGAGTGGTCAATGTTCTTGGCTGTTCCAATTGCGGCTCCGCCTCTTTTTAGCTCACCATCGGGACCTCTGACAGTAAGTTCGATGGCAAGTCTTCTAAACTCTTCCCAAGCGGTAGGAGGAAAATTCTGACCTATTTCTTTAAAATGCTTCTTGTTATAAACAAGAACGAGCCCGTCATAGTATGCGGGAACTGCATATATTTCGCCGTCAAACACGGCACTTTGAGCAGCAACCGGATAATACGATGTTGTATATTGAGACACATCCATTAAATTTTTCGGCATTGGAGCTAGTAAAGTAACAAGATCAGGCACCCATGTGTTGTGAACCAATGCTAAATCTATTCCCGAAGACTGCTGAGAACGGGTAAATATCCTCTCCTTATAATCAACTGTAGTCATAATAGACCTGTCTTCATAGTTTATTGTCACATTCGGATTTTGTTCCTGATACTTCTGAATCAGAACGTTCATGACTCCGCTGTCTTCCCAAAGCCCCCAAAAAACCAAAGTAACAGGTTCGGTAGTCTTGCCTCCGCCACCAAAAAGACCGCCAATAACCGGGAGATCCTGTATTGTGCAACCTGCCAAAAATAACGAGATTATAGGAAGTAACATTAAAGTTTTATACTTGTTGGGCATATTGAATAAATTTTACACCATATAAAGGTAATTAAGCAAAGGTTTCTTTGAATTAAAACAAATCATCCGCCACCAGCTTACGCAGGTGGTTTGCTGTAATTTCTTTGCGACGCAAAACCCAACATGTTGGGTAAACTACATCTACTAGCTTACGCAAGTAGTTTTAAGTAATGAAATTATAAAGAAAAAACCACACAGGCGCAAAACTGGCCTAATATCCCCAATCTAGAAAAACTAAAAAGGAAAAAGCGCTATATCTTTAGAACGTATTATTCTTGATGTCGAGCTAAGCTTTTTTCAGATCTATACAGGGATAGAGAGAGAAACGTCCAAAACAGTAATAGAATTTGATGCGATGTAAAAATAAAGTGATCAAACAAACCAAGCAAAAAATATAACAATACAAAGCATAAAGAACCATAATTTTTATTTATGTAAAAAAACCTTAGTGTGTAAAGAAAAAAAGATAAGAACAGAACTAACCCAATTAAACCGGTTTCTGAACCTAAAAGCAAAAATATATTATGCACCGGCTGAGGAAATCTGCGCTCTCTTTCAAAATAGTAAGATTCGAGTAGTTGAGGGGATGTTGCCAAGCCTGTACCAAACAAGCTGTTATCAATAATAATATGTTTTGATTTGCTTGCCAGAGCAGCTCTTACAACAACTGAAGGAGAGTATACAGACGTAAAATCCGGTACAGTATTAATTAAAAAAGAAAAAGAAATAACAATACTTAAAATAAATATCGCTAACGTAACTCCTGCCTGCCTATTCTTATTATTAGCCGAACTCGAAAAACCATAGTACAGTAAAAAGCCTATTAAAATAGCTAAAAAAGCATTGAAGCTGGAAGCACTTACCAGTACAATCACGCACATTGTAAAACAAAGTACTAAAAGCTTTCTACTTACAAGATTACGTAAATCTTTTAAGTTCGTGAATAAAAAAAATACGAGAAGGCCAACATACCCTGCAAAAACATTCGGATGCCTAAAGGTTGAGTAGGGAGGAACATATTTGTTACCGAAAAAGGTTTCTACCGAAATACCGAATGTTGCACTAGTGTAGGGCTGCTCACCTAAAACTAGGTAGTTGTTGAACACAGATCTTTGCAAAACTAATTGCACAGTTCCAAGAACCAAGAATAAAAAAAGGGAGAAAAAAGCAACTTTTAAAAAAACCGGATAATTGCTGTAAAAAGTCTGAGCGCCAAGCTCTATATCCTCTAAGTTTCCGCCGGTAGAAAGAGGTAGATTTTCACTTTTATCACTTTCTAGCAGCACGATTACAGCACTAAAACAAAAAAATGTATATAAAGAAAATCTTAAAAAGGCCACTAAAGACGCCGTAATATTAACGGATCCTATGGAAGATAGACCGAAAGAGAAAATAAAAATTGTTGCTAACGGAATCAGCCATGATTTATTTATTTTGCTAAACGAAGATTTGTAGTTTGCCCTGTTTTTACTTTTAGTAGCCTCGAAAATAAAAACTAATGAAAAGCAAAATACCAGAATATCCTGCACGTAAAGGGTAGGAATTAAATAATCTACGAGAAGACCGTTAACATAGCTGGACGGGATAATAAAATGCTTTCCGAGATTTAACGGAATAGCAAAAACTATAACTACCAACAATTGAACCATAAAATTCAGTTTTATATTCTTAATCTGCATATTATTTTTCTTACTCTGCGTGACCCCTAATTTAGATCTAAAGCAATATTATGGGCATTTAATATAAGGCCGTCATCTAATTTCGCCAAACCTGAAGCCGGCAGCTCCAAGCTTTTGGCAATCAAAAAATCCGCTAAATGTGGATTTTTCGATAGCACAGGGCCGTGTAAATACGTTCCTATAGAATTCATGAAATGAATTCCCTCAGTGCCATCTTTCCCATTATTTCCAAATCCTCGTCTTATAACAGCAAACTCAGAAGACTTCGTGCCAAGATTCGTTCTTCCTCCATGATTTTCGAAACCCACTAAGCTACCGCCGAAGCCTGACTCATGAGGAAAAGAGGGGTCGCCTGTTATTGTTGAGGACATAGTGCAGACTACATTACCTACACACCGCGCGGCGCTATTACCGGGATGTTCTGTACTAAGATCAAAAATACCCAATCCCTGCAAAGTAGAGCCATCAGCAGATTTATAATAATGTCCTAAAAGTTGATAAGAACCACAAACAAATAAAGAAACGCCACCGGAAATAATATAGTCTCTTAAAAACGAGGCTTTCGAAGTAGTTAGATCTTTATACATCTCCTTCTGGCTAGAATCCGGACCTCCCCCCATAAAAACAAGATCAATGCCGGACATAAAAAATTTATTAAGCTTAGTTTCCAAGCCTACTTCGTAAACATCTACATCGATGTTACGTTTTTTACACCTCGAGACTAATATCTCCACATTACCGTTATCTCCGTATAGGTTCAATAAATCTTTATAAAAATAACCTATCCTCAGTTTCATAAAATCTTTCTCCCAAGCAAAAGCTTTCTAAAATCAAGCATTGCTGAATAGTTAGGAAGAACCAGAACATGCTCGGCTTTTGATTTAGGAAGAACCTGCCTAACAACTTCCCCTATCAAAGGGTTAACTTTAGACATATCAATACTACAGCCCGCATACTGCAAACGAACAGCCATGTCATAGCATCTCGTACCGCTAATATACAGGCCGTTAAACATTGCGAGCTTGTCTTTAATAGCTGTAGGATCAATATCATAAATCCACGACACGTCTCTTCCGTCAGGAATATTGTCATTTAAGATAATCAATACATCTGTGTTATCAGGAGAAAAGTGCTCAAGTAAATCAAGATTATGGGTAAAGCTTGCCGGATTTTTTGCTAAATACAAATGGTACTTTTTATTAAAAAAATCTATCTGCTCACCTCTTCCGTAAGCACTCTCAAAAGAATCCAAAGAGCTCAATATACCGGTTAAAGGGATGCCTAAGTCCTGTACTAGCTTGGTCGCAGCATTTATATTTTTCGCATTAAAGCTTCCTTTAAGGCTAGTCAGGCTGAGCCTTTCCGAACTGTCGTCAAAAAAATGCATGTCTGCAGACAATGTCTTAAACCTAGGCTCGGCAGAATCAGCGTAAATGCGAACAGAAGGAGGCAGCTTTCGAATAGACTGTTGCCAGCGATCTAAGACTATATCCGTCTCACCATATCTATCCAGCTGATCTCTAGATAAGTTGAGGAGTGCGATGGCCTTTGGATCTATGTACTCTAAAAACCTAGGCAAAGTAAATTCATCAATCTCTAATACACAATAATCTACAGAACCAATATCGGCCAATAAAATTGTTGTGACCAAACCGTTAAGCAGATTAGCACCGGTCTTGTTATTCAAAACTTTATATCCCGATTGTTCCAATATATGAGTTATCAATTTGGCTGTAGTTGTTTTTCCGTTAGTTCCGCTAATTAAAATGTAACCTTTTCGACATTGAAGTTGTTTAAAACTTAAAATTGAGGGGAAGAGTTTCAACACCACGTGCCCTGGCCAAACATACCCTGAGCCTATACCTAACCTAGTACTTAAATTGAAAATTATTAACACAATGAATTTTGATAATGCAAATCTCATTTCTTTTTATTGTTTTTTCTTATGTATCAACAGTCTTATCTTTTTTTAGTATATATAAATTAAGTTGCAGTAGTATTAGTAAGTGTTGATAAGTGTATATCTCTGCAACCTCCCTGTTTGCAGTAACAGATTTACTTCTGTATTGTTTATAACTCTTTTTCGGCTTGTTGTCAGCATTTTCTTATGGCCGGCGGGCGTTTTTCTTTGTCGTAAAGACGCAAATCTTTGTGGGTATTTCTTTATTTCTTGTGGATATTTTTGTGTAAAAGTGCGCTGATTCTCACGGCTTGGCTTGTGATTGTTGTTTTCTTTCCACTAATCCTCGTGTTTTATTCACGTCTTTTCTACATTTTATTCACAATTAAATGCCGCCTGTTTTTTGCTTTTGCTGTGAGCTTTGTGGTTATTTGTACAACTTTCTTTGGTACGTTGTGGATAAGCTACGGTTTATTCTCCAGATGCTTTTTGCTAACGGTGTTGTTTCGCCTCTCTTTGCTTTGAGGCACTTTATTTTATTGGTATAAGGCTTTTTTTATTGTTACTACTTCTTGTCTCATTCTGGTAGATTCCTTAATATCGCTTTCGATCTTTTTTACCCCGTGCATTATGGTTGTATGATCTCTTCCGCCCAGGTATTCTCCTATAGTCATGAAAGGCGTTCCTGTAAGTTCGTACATTAAGTACATTGCTATTTGCCGCGGTAGGGCAATTTCCTTTGTTCGCCTTTTACCTTTTAAGTCGTTGTGTTTTATTGCGTAGTATCCGCAAACCGCTTTTGCTATTTGGTTTAGGTTTATTGGTTTTGAAGGCTCAGTTTTTATATTGTTACCTAAAGCTTGTTTAGCTGTTTCAATTGAGTAATCGGCGCCCGTTGCTTTTGAAAAAATAATAACCTGGTTATACGCCCCCTCAAGCTCTCTTATGTTCGAGGTAACATTTTCCGCAATAAAATCTATTATTTCGTTTGGCAATTTATCTCCGCTTCTGTCTCTCTTATTTCTTAAAATTGCTGTACGCATTTCATAATCGGGAGCCTGGATATCTGCCATTATCCCGCTCTTAAATCTTGATGTAATTCTCTCTTCAATATTTTTATATTCTTCGGGAGGTCTATCTGAGGCTAAGACTATTTGTTTTTGTTTCATCTGTAGGTCATTGAAGGTATGGAAGAACTCTTCTTGAGTAGAATCTTTTCCGGCAATAAATTGGATGTCATCAATAATTAACAAGTCCGCGTTGCGATACTTTTTTCTAAATGTGTCTGTGCTGTAGCCGCCTTTTCCTCCTTTTCCTTTCATAATGTTTTCAATTAGTTCGTTTGTAAATTGCTCTCCGGTGCAATATATAATTTTTGCCTCCGGATTATTTTGCAAAGCCCTGTTAGCTATAGCTTGTATTAAGTGTGTTTTTCCAAGACCTACTCCGGAGTATAGAAAAAAAGGATTATGTTTTGTTCCGGGGTTGTCGGCTATTGTAGTGGCTATGGCGTATGCAAGACGATTAGTATTTCCCATTACGTAGTTCTCGAATGTAAATAAAGGATTTAGTCCGTTTTCTTTTGCTTTTTTAAATAAATTAAGGCTTGATACTTTATCATCGCTTTTGTTTGTGGTGGCGAACAAAGGTGAAGTGTTAATCTGATCTCGTGTTTCTTTTGTTTGTCCGATTTTAACAACTAAATCAAGATCTTTTTTGCAAATTCTTTTAATGCTGTCCAAAATAAAAGCTTTATAAAGAGTTTCAATTTTATTTTTAGCAAGTTTTGATTCGCAAATAATCTCTACTTTTTCTTCATCCAAACTAACAGCCTCGGTTCTAGAAAGCCAGGTGTTATAGTGCATTCCTGAAAAATTTAGTTCCATTTCAGCTAGCACCGCTTTCCATAGTGTAATTTCGGTTAGTGTTTCTTGCGACATTGTGAATAAATATTATACGAGTTATCCACAGCCGTAAAGCAACGCAGGTTGGAGTATTTATGCACGTTTGCTTTTTACTATTAGTGTTAGAATTTTCTTTTTTGAAGGCCGGGCAGTTTCATCTATTTGACTTATTTCTAACTTTATCCTACAATTCCCCATAGCTATGCCTAAAAGAACTTGGCAACCAAAAAAACGAAAAAGAGTGAAAAAACACGGATTCCTAAAGAGAATGTCCTCAAAGGGCGGGCGACGCGTACTGAAAAGAAGAAGACTAAAAGGCAGAAAGCTTTTGGCCAGAGTTTTAAAGATTAAATAATTACCAAACTCCAATCTCCACTCTTCCACTGAAGTGATCGGCCGAAATATTAATATGTTACCCAAACAAAATAGATTGTCTACTCGCCACCAATTTAAAAAAGTTCGATACTTATCTAAAAAATACAATCAAGAAATAGTATCCCCTTACTTTTACTTGTCCTACTCTTATACTGACCCTGAAGCCCCGACAGAGGTAGGTTTTGTAATTGGTACAAAACTGCTAAAATCAGCTGTTGCCAGAAACAGGCTGAAAAGAGTTTTTAGAGGCTGTGTTCGAGAAAGATTGTCTGACATTAAAAACGGTTACTGGATAGTTATAATTCCAAGAAAGGCAAGCATTGAAGCGCCCTATGAAAAAATTAGCGCTGACATTAATAAGGCTATACAAAACATTTGTATCTCCGGGCAGACTAGGAATTAAAGTTTGCAGATTTGAGCCAAGCTGTTCAAGGTATACATATGAAGCTATACAAAAATATGGTATTTTAAAAGGTGCTTTATTGGGTTTGTATAGATTTTTGAGATGTAACCCTTTTAATAAAGGCGGGTACGACCCGGTGAAATAACCAAAATGGAACTAATAAAAGAATTTTTTAATTTAATACTTACAGTACCGTTATATAACTTAACAATGTTCCTGTATTTTTTAACGGGAAATTTGGGACTTTCTATCATTTTACTTACTGTTTTGATTAAAGCGATTTTGGTTCCTGCCACCAATCCCCAGCTTCGTACTATGAAAAAGCAACAGGCACTTAAGCCTGAACTTGATAAAATCAAAAAAAAGTATAAGGACGATAAGAAAAAACAAGCCGAAGCCCAAATGACTCTTTTTAAAGAGCATGGTTTAAATCCTGGTTCAGGCTGTATAACGATGTTTGCAACTATTGTGGTTATGCTCGCTCTTTACACAGTTATTAGAAAAATCGCACTAGCCACTGATATAGATCAAATAAATCAAACCCTGTACTTTGAGGCTTTAAAGGTCACAGAGGGTATAAAAACAAGCTTTTTATGGTTTGATTTGTCGAAGCCCGATCCTTTTTATGTTTTGGCTGTTGTATCAGGTATTGTACAGTTTATTGTTTCTAAAATGACAATGAGCTTTAATAAGTCGGGCGAGGCTGCGGCTAAAGAAACTCCTGACAGAAAAGATGATATAGCATATAATATTCAGCAGCAGATGCTCTATACCATGCCTATTTTTAATGTGGTAATAGGCATAAGCTTGCCTGCAGGTGTTGTCCTGTATCTTGTAGTATCAACCGTATTTTCTGCCTTTCAAACATATTTTGTATTAAGAGAGGATATTAGTACAATGCCCGTACTTAAGAAGGAGAAAAAATGAATAAAGATCAATTTATAACTCAATACATGAAAGATGTTTTAAACCATCTAAATGTTGCAACTGTAGTAAATATTGATGTTGCAGAAGATTCTGTAAAAGTTGTTTTAACAGGAGATGATCTAAACTTTTTGATTGGCTTTAGAGGAACTTCTTTAGATGCTCTACAGGCCTTGTTGGCTTTATCTTTATATAACAAATACGAAGAGTGGTTTAATGTGTTTGTTGATATTAACGGCTACAAAGAAAAAAGATTCGAGCGGCTTGAGGATTTGGCAAAGAAGGCTATAGATAAGGTTCGCTTCTTTTCAAAAGAAGTCGCCTTACCTCCTATGAATTCTTTTGAGAGAAAATATATCCACGAGTTCGTGTCTTCCTATGATGACATGCAGACAGAAAGCACCGGAGAAGGTTCCGAAAGACACATTGTAGTTAGCAGTTCGTAGTTTTAGGCCACTGGGCTAGATAATGACAGTAAAACTTATTTAAACTCAGGATAAAGTAGAGTTTGCTACCTGTAGTATATTAAGGTAACCTAATACAGTATGAAATTTACATGTTTAAGAGAAAATTTAGCAAAAAGTTTGAGCGTAGTTTCAAAAGCAATTCCTATCAAAAGCACGTTTCCTATATTATCGAACGTTTTAATCTCAACTCATAACGGTAGGATTAAACTTTCTGCAACAAACACCTCAACCTCAATTACAACATATGTAGGAGCTTCCATTGAGGAAGAAGGCACAATAACTATTCCGGCAAAGATGTTAGCTGAATTTATCAGCAACTTATCCAGCGAAACCGTATCAGCAGTTTTAGAAAATAATGTTCTTCAAGTTAATGCCGGGAGAACAAAGTCGAAATTTAACGGTGTTCCGTCCGACGATTTCCCTCCCTTACCTGAGCTGAAAAACGAGTATCTTTCTATGGAGTTGGATCAGAAAGTTTTTAGCAACGCAGTAATGCAGGTAGGATTTTCTGTTGCACTTGACGACTCTCGCCCCGTATTCACAGGAATAATGATGAGTTACTCAGACGGCAAGTTAACTTTAGTTTCGACCGACGGATACAGGTTAAGCGAAAGAATTGTTTCCCTCGAACCGGTTTTAGCAAAAGAGTCACGAGAGTTCAGTGTTGTTATACCTGCGAAAACTCTTGTTGAGGTTGCGAGAACATTCGCTTCCTCAGAAGAGAATATAAAGGTATACGTAGATGAGGACGAAAGTTTATGTATTTTCGAATCCGGAGATACTGTCATATCAACAAGACTCCTCGAAAGCTCTTTTCCTGACTATAAGGCGGCCATTCCTCAAGCCGGAGTAGTAACCGCAAACTTCGCTTCGTCCGATTTACTTGAGGCGGTTAAGCTCACAAGCGTTTTTGTAAAAGGCGGTTCGTCCGGTGCGCTAAAAATTGCAGTTGATCCGGAAACCTCGTTGTTAAGTGTGTCTTCTGCGGAGGCTGAGTTTGGGCACAATGACACTAGTATTCCGGCTGAGATTCAAGGAGAGTCAATAGAACTATTTTTTAACTTCAAGTATTTATTAGACTTTTTAAATAATATTAAATACGAAAAACTTACACTTGTTGCTACTGGCCCTGACTCTGCCTGTGTTTTGAGGTCTGACGAAGACTCTGAATTCATTTATGTAATGGTTCCTTTGCAGCTAAACAGCTAAGTCTCAACGTTTTAAACAAAACTTTAATATTAATAACACATGCAGGCATTTATGGTTGATGTGCAGTTATTTAAAACTGTGCGGGTGGAGCACTGGGGTCTGGCAGATTCTCGTCTGCCGGCTCATTGTTTATATCAGTTTCGATATTTTCTAGGTTTAATCCTTCGCCCGCTTCACTTTCTTGAATGGGGTTAAGTGTGTTTTCATATTCGGTGGCCGCATCTTTACTAACAAAGCTACTTTGATCGCTCGATGCTTTAAGTTCTACAGATCGGTTCATCTGAGGCATTTGAGTCTTTGTAGTTATTCCCGCTTCAGCCTCAGCCTCTCTTCTCATTCTCAGAATTTCTTCAGGGTTGGTAGTTATTAAAGCGTTTTCTGCTGTCGAAGCCTTTATTTTTATAGCAACGTGATTTGCGCCTGCAAAAAATAAACCCTCGCCCTTGTCGGCGGATAAAAGTAGTCTTTTTTCTCCTTCAGAAAGGTAGAAAGTTTCTGCTACTTTATCTATGGCTGCCGGGTGTTGTTTTAATAATATTTGAATAGATGAGTTTGTAACGATGGCTCTTCCATACTCTGAATTTAAAAAGTCCTCAACGTCTTGCGATATGGTTGTCAGTCCAAGGTAGTATTTTCTTGCACGTTTGGCCACTCCATAAATGAACCGCGCGCTGTCCTCATTTTGAAGTAATGACCACGCTTCTTCCACAATAAGTATTCTTTTCTTTAAGTCCTTTTTTATCCTTGTCCATACAAAGTCTAAAATTATGTAGTAGGCAATAGGTCTTAGCACGTCTTCAAGATTTCTGGTTGAGAAAACCGTAAGCTTGCTGTTTAAATTTACAGTCGATTGAGAGTCAAAAATACCTACAAGTGAGCCTTTAATATATTTTTCTAGTCTGTCTGCCATTCCTCGGGCTTCGGGCTCTGCAGCACCCATCAGGACCTTATAAAGATCTTCCATAATAGGAGGTTCTTTATCTCTTTGTGTTGCGGGGTCAGTCGTTATGCCTTTAATTCGATACGTTTCCATAAGGGCCCTGTCCAAAAGAGCCTCCTCTATGGGCGACACTGTGCCTAGCATTAGTTTAAATAAAGTGTGCAAAGAAAGTATTTTTTGACCCAATTCGTTTTCTCCTCCTGTAGAAACTCCTGCCAAGTCAAAAGGGTTTATCTTAGAAGGCGAGCTTGAAGAGAAGCTAATGTAGTTTCCCCCTACAGCGTCAGAAAGCATTCTGTATTCTTCTTCGGGGTCTATGATCATAACTTCGGCCCCAAATATCATTAATCTTAAAGCTTCAAGTTTTACAAAATAAGATTTACCTGCGCCTGATTTTGCAAAAACAACGCTGTTAGCATTTTCTAGCGAAAACCTATCAAAGATTACCAAGGACCCGTTGTGTCTGTTTATTCCATACATTATGCCTTCGTCGGATGTTAGATCTGAAGATGTGAAAGGAAAGGTTGTGGCTAAGCTTGTAGTATCCATGTTTCTGGTTATCATCAGTTTGTCTAAGGCAATAGGCACAGTTGACTGAAAAGCCTCTTCCATTTGTAGAGAGGCTGTTTTGGAAATTAGTAGCAATGAGCCTAAAGTGGCCTCAAGTCTTTTTGTAATGTTATTCAGTTCGTCTAGGCTGTCTGCCGGTATGGTTATATAAAAAGAAAATTGAAAAAATTTTTCTGCCCCTTTTACTAGTTGTTCTTGTAGTCCTTTAGCGTCTTGTAGAGCTATTTCGACTCCTGGATCGTTAAGCCTGCCTTTTTCCTTGTTAGTCATTACGGTGGCTTCCATTTCAGTTATTTTCCTTCGAAGATCGTCTAAAACCCCTTTAGATTCAACAGGGTAGTAGAACATAGAGATATCCAAGGAGTGTTCAAAGTTAATTACCGGAGACATCCAGTTGGCTCCTACAAACCTAGGATATCCTGATACGAAAAGAGTTCTATAGTATTTGTTACCGATTTTTATGCTGCTGAAATCAACCTCTAACGCAGGCGGGGCAATTATATCTTTTACATTTATCATACCGTCTGCTAGCCGTGTTGCGGGGTTCTCTTGGTCTTGTACTTGTTGCACATCTTCCGCCTGAGCTTTATTTTGTTTTTTATTCTTTTTTTTGAATAACATTAATTTTGGCATATTATTCTTCTATAATAGCAGGATTAACGATCGCTGTTTTATAATCTTCTATGTTTGTTCTTATTCTTTGTCCGTGTATTGTGCTCGGATTGTAAATATCAAAATAAAGCTCTACCAGCTCTTGGGTTGTCATTACCGTAGCCTTTACTCCTATTCTGTTAAATTCTGAAATCACATGGGCAACTTTTGGGGTCAGTTCTGTTTTTGCTTTGGTTAGAGCTTTATCTACATTCACAGGGGCTCTTTTTGAATGAAATCCGAAAAGCACAAAAAACCACTCAAAAGGATTAGTTCCTTTTTTAAGATCAACTATTCCGCCGGTAGGAATAACAACATAAAATTTTTTATCTAAAACATCGTTTTTTTCGATAACTTCTTGTACAAACTGCCTATACTGTATTGCTTGAGATTTAAGTAGAGGATCGGAGACTTTTTCCTCGTTTCTCTCCAAACTTTCGAGATACTTTGTAATATCCAGCCTTTTTGATCTTATTACTATTTGAATCGGGAAGGAGAAGGAGTTTAATAGCATGGAGAAAGCAGAGATCATCGCATCTTGCTCGATTTCCGATAGAAGGTCGAAGTTAACAGCGGTTGTTTGTAACACAGAGCATACACTTCCGTTTTTTAAAACCACGAAATCGTCTTTTATTGTCTCTATATCTAAATGTTCTTGAGTTGTCGCTTTAATGTCTGACATATGATGTACTTTTTTTTATTTCGCATTTATGCGAAACTCTACCTTTCAATTTTTATCTGCCCTTTATCAGAATAGGTGGTATTATCTTTCCTGCGACCTCTACTTTAATTATATCAAAGCTGAGGTTAGTTCGTTTAGACTTGTCAGTTTCGATAGTATAAGTACCGTTTAGCAAAGGCGTGGTTATTGCAAACTCTCCAAGAGGGTTTGTTTTTAGTGCTCTTACGGGTTCTTGGGCGTGGTTTTTAATTATCAACACTATATTCTCTAATGCTCGGTTATTTTGGTCAACCACTTTGCCACTAATTATGTTAGGTATAGTGTTGGAAATCCCGCTTTCAATAAATTCAGGGGTTTCGCCGTGAATCACTTTCTCGGTTCTTTCTCTGTCTTCCTCAATAGCTTTTTTAACAAAAGACTTTTCAGTTAGCTCTGTGTATTTTTCCTTAATCTGTGAGTAATTTTTTTCTGTTGCTTCTTTTTCTTTTTCCAGCTTTTGTATAGTTGTAATTTTTTCTGCTTTATCGTTGTCTCCTTTTGAGTTTGCAATGTCCTGTTTTAGCCTTTCTATTTGTATGCTCAGCTCCTTATTTTCTCTCTGTAGTTTAGCTAGAAGATTTTTTATATCTTGCCCTATTTGGATTACGGGTTGAGTATTGTCGACGGGCATTCCAAAAGGACTTTGTGTTGTTGTGATTATTTCGTCATCCGGACCGAATTGTGCGCTGTACCCTGTATTCGTGCTGGTTGTATTGATAGTGCTTGCGTTGTTTGCTTCGTGATTACTCGGGAAAGAGCTTTTTTCTTCGAGCGCGGAATGGTTCATTTGTAAGCTGCCTTGGACATTTGATGTTAGGGGTATCTCTTTTTCTACAGGTTTCGCTGCTACAATATTTTTATATTTTGCATCTCGCTTTATTTGTTCTAAAAGAGCGTTAAGCTGCTTTGTTTTATTTTGCAGTTCTTCATCAATTTCCATTTCTTCTGAGGTCCTTAGGGTTTTTTCGCCTTTTATTGGTAACACTATCTCGCCTTTGCTGGGTACTAGGTTTGTAAAGGCTCTGCCCGAATGTCTGTCGGGCGTGATTGGCGCGGGTTCAAAATACGAGGTGGTGAGAAACTGTGGCTTTTCAGATGGGTTGTATGCGTTGTCAAACTGAGCTTCAGGAATAAGATGTTTTGGTTCTGCCGTTGCTGCTTGTGTTGTTTGTGAGGCGCCGGCGCCTGCCGGCGCCTGACCCCCACTTCCCTCAATAGTTTTCGGTGCTGATCCAAAGCTTAAAGACCCCGCGCCTGGGGCCCCGGCTATGTTTCCGGGAACAGCCGCACTGTATTGGTTACTGTCCAGTCTTTTTTCTTCGGACGGACTGTGAGATTTTTGAAAACCAGCGTCATCTATTACTTTAGCGTGAGCTGCTGGTGCTATAGGTGCAGTAGCCGCAGTTTGTATGCCCGGCCCCATTCTTTTTTGAACATTTCCTCCTGGAGTATAGGGGTTGGCCTTTGAAACAGGAGTTCCGGCAAAAGCTGCTGCTACCTTGTTTATATACACATGTTCTTGAAAATCCAACGGATCGTTGTTTGGGGCCGAGTCTTGGGCGGTAAGAAATTCCTCCAGTTTTCTCCTGCTTGTAGTAGGGGAAAGCGTTATTAGCTCTTGTCTTACAACGTTCAAATTTTCAAAAGTAAACGCTGCCGGAATCTCGGGTGTTTTTTTCCAGATTCTCTGGTTTGGTAAATATATAGACTTAATAAAATTTACAACCCACTGATCCAGCCCTCTATCTTCAATAGGTAAAAAAGCCAAACTTAGCCCAAACAGTACTAAAAAAAGTATAATAGGCCATTTAAATATAGAGTTTACAAAAGCGAATACGCCGTAGGCAATTCCGCCTGACAACGCAAGGTACATGAATTGCCTCATCGTTAGGTCACCAATAATCTTAAATTCCACATCCATTATGTTTTGTGGAAGCGCGTGTTGCTTGTTTGTTGTTTGCGTGTCGTTTAAAGGCATAGTTTATGTGTATTTATTGTATTGTAGGTGTAGCGGAAAAACAAGTTACACAGGTTGCGCGGTTGGTGTTTTTACAACAACCTTTTTTGTTTGCAAATTCTGCAAACATTAGAATTTAGAAAAAGTGTTTTGGTGCCTTTGAAAATTGGTATATTAATCTACCTCTTCTTATCGTCTCCTGCAACCAATGCCTTTACTTTATCCGGAGCTTTGCGTGCGTAATTATAGCCTACTAGGTATATAATTAGGGTTAGGGCACCCTTAGTAAAATATGGCATAGGAATAAGGCCCGTGCTGGATGTTCCCATAATAGTTATTGATGCTACCCTAGTTATTGCTATGGTTGCTTGCCCGGCAAGTATTCCCAGTGCATATCCTGCCATTGTTTTAAACCATCCAACAGTCGCTTTTTCATTTCCAGGAATCGCGCCAAAAACAAAAATAAGAGGGGCTTTTATAACCTCTATCAACATTTTTATATAGAAAATGAACAGCTTTACTTGCACAATAAGGTATAAGATTACAATCATGATTAATATCGTGAAGAGAACAATGAATGCTACCCCTGCGGCTGGGATAAATGCCTGAAATATAAGCATTGCAAGGATAAAGATCTCGAGGCCAAATCCTATGTTGGCAGCAGCCACAACTCCATTTGCCGTTAAGGTATTTGCGCTTGTTGTTTGCGCTATGTCTCTAATAACCCCAACAACCGAGTATTTGGCAACATAGGCCAGGTTTGCAATTGCTGCACCTATTGGGTAGCTAAAGTATATTAGAACAATTGCAAGTATTAATCTTGGTAGTGCATATTGAACCGTAACCGCAACTTGTGCGCTAACTTTTTTCCTATTTATTATCATAACCCCAACTACTATTGAAACGATGGCGAGTACCCCGAATGCAACGTTTCGTGACATTGCCCAAAACTCGTACACTATATCTAGCCAAGGCGATGTGTATTGAAGTCCCGTTTGTTGAGCAAATACCGGACTGATCAAAGGTATGCCCTCCGTTTCTCTTTGTATGAAGTATGCCATGTTAACTGGCATGGGTTCAGTGTTCGCCTCTTGAAAGGCATTTGCTAATCCAAGGAGGCTTCCTTTGCCTCTAGCATCAAAATCTCCCCCATTGCTTGTGGTTGGTTCAGAGAAGTTGTTTCCCAAACCTTCGCAGTATGTAGGGTCTTGGGGTTGACAGTCCTCAGCATCCATTTGAAGATCAACCCCTTGAGCTGAGTATTCGCTTAGAGCGTATCCGCCGCACTGTGTGACCTGGGTAGCGTTTCCGTTAAAAGCTATGCTTGAGGCTCCTGTTAAGCCTGCAGCATACATGCTCCCTACCGTGGGCATTCTAATATCTATTGCAGAGCTTTTACCTACGTTTTCAAATGTGTCAAGTTCGGGGTCACAGTTAGCCGCATATATTGACCTTGATGCGACTGTTCCGAAAAGAACAGTTAAAGTAAGTAAAAAAGAGAGAAGTTTAAAATTTTTTGTGTTTGTAAACTGAGCCATAGTGTTAGTAAAATAATACAAGTTTATTTTAAGAAAAGCAATTTCATTATAGAATAAACTAATGGCAAGTTCGAACCCATTTTATGTTGGTTATCATCCTGACGACAAACCGACTCAAATAAAACCCAAGAACATACTGCAGGGCGCAGATCCCCAAAAAGCACTTGATAGTCTGTTAAATACCGGTTTGCTGGACCAAGCTCTGCAAGACATAGACGTGCCGAGATATGTTAAGGAAAAAATAAAGAATGATTTCCTCTCCTCTTTAGCGGTGCAGATAAAAGACAGCTCTGTTTCAGCGGCCGATCTTGCTTTACTGCCCCCTGAAGCCCTTCAAGACATGCAAGGGTCTTTTGGTATAAAAATAAGCCTCAACCCGCTAGATTGGAAAGATGACCCTGTCAAGCAGTTGAAGAAAACACTTAGCAGTTGGGTAAAGGCTGCCTATGACCCGGACGATTTCCGTACTACTACAATGATGAAGGTCGCTCAGTCTGTTTACGGGAACTCAAAGCCCTATACTAGAACAAGTTCTGGGGCTTCGAGAAGGTACATAATAAGTGATATCTCCGATAGACTAGCTGATTTGCAGCATAAAATAGATGAGTCTGCAATTTCATCGGCCGCTCTTAGAGATTCTGCAAGAGCCGGGAGAAATAGAGAAATGCAAGCGGCGGTAGCGGCAGGAGACCCTAACCCGTTAAAAATAGTTGGCTATGTAACGAAAACGGAACGGAAGTCAATTACTGTAAAAGACGCCTCAGGCGCAGATGTAACCATAAGTGCTGATAAAGTCTCGGATCCTTACTCGGACGTTGTTCAAAGTTATATCTCTTTTTTACAAAGCTCTTCTAGCGGAACTTCGAAAAGAGAAGGCGGGATGGATGGTTTGATCTCATCGGGTGTTGGTGCAATATTATCCGAAATTGATGTCGATATTGAAGGTTTAAGCTTAGCCCCAGGAGTTACAGACTATTCGGATAAAGTAAGGGCTCTGATAGATACAAGATTTGCGGGACAGCCCGCCGCTGTGCGCGATACTTATGTTTCGCAAATATTATCTCTTCACTCTCAGCAAGAGCTGGCAAAGTCGATGTACGGCTTTAATGAGTTTTTATCTAATGCCAACCCCGCTAAGAGTTTGGGTATTTCTGCCGCGCTTGACCAGTATATGGCAGTGGGAAGATCGCAGCGGCAGGCTTTGGCAGCAGACCCTGCTTTTATGGCTCGTTTTACAAATTATTCTGCCGAGGCTGCAAAGGCCAGAACAGCTCTGGAAAATTTTAAGTTAAGCCCTGAATATCTTCGCGATCCGGATAAATACAAAGGTATAGTTAAATCCTTCGAGAGAAACTTTAAACAGCTTGACTCACGGGTGGCGCCTTTAGTCACGGCTTTCCAAGCTAACCCTTCTGTTAACTCGGCCCGCGCACTCGCGACTGCGTCTAAAAGAATCACTGCAGTAGGTCTAACTGCCCCTATTGCCGGAGGAGATCATCTTCAGCGCGCCCCTTTAAGAAAACTTTACAGGCAGATGTATGAAGATCACCTAAGGCCGCAAGGTCCGGGTATTATAAATTCCGGCTTACTTCAAAGAAGCCTTGGATTAGGAGTTTTATTTAATGAGGCGGAAAAAATACGAAACGAGAACTGGGCGGAGGACGTGCTCCAGCTTCTTGAGGGAGGAAAGCTAACCGATACTTTTGTTTGGATGCGTGTAAAAAATACTTTTCCTTATGTTTTCCCAAGTTATTGGGTAGGAAGAGTTTTAGACAAAGTCCAGTATTTCGGGCTTGTTATTGACGAGAGCTCGATAGAAAAGACTACGACAACCCTTTTTGGAATTAGGAGATTTTACAAAGATTTGCTTGAGAACTCGGACGGAGGGGGCGTTCTTGGATTTTTATTTGTAAACAAAGTAAAAGTTGAAGCCACAGGTTTCTTTGGAGATATAGTAAAACTTAATTTGACCGGAGGTGCCCACATGAACGGCGCCCTAGCCATGTCTAAATGGCTAATCAGCAATGCGGGGTCGGCAAACATTTCTGACATTGACGACATGGTTAAAGGCATGCTTACCAACTTTAGATTTCATTATCTTGCCGACGGTAGCATTAACATAGCCAACACAAAGTCCGCACTTACGGACTTTTTATTAAGGGACCCAAAATATAAGAATCTTTTGCCTACTTTATTTAAAGACGGTGCTGATCTTGACGATTTTTTGGGAAAATTTATTGTTTTCAAACAATATGTAGATGCAAAGCTCGCTAAGTACCTCGGGATATCGATAGACATGCTAGATCAAGGTCTAGGTCTCGAGTTCGTTGTTTTTCAAGAGCTGCATAAGTTTAACTTAAGCAATGATACCAGAGGCAAGCTCGCTGTTAAGTTAATGGGGCCGCTTCAGAAAATAGCCTTAAAACTTAACATTTTACAAACAAACATATTAAACAAATTTCCAATTACCAGACTTATTTTTGGTGGCCAGAACGCTTTACTAGGATTATTGTTGGGTGGAACTTATGCGCTTAAATCTAATGTAGCCGCCTTCATCAAGAGCGGTCTTGCAAAGCTTTTTGGAAAGTTTGGCGGCGGGGCAGTGTCGGGTTTTTTTGCCTGGCTCGGGCCTTTAGGGGCCATGCTAGGGAAATTTGCGGATAAGTTACTAACGATTTTAATTAGAAAAGGATTGGATATGTTAGAAGGCCTCACTAAGGCCATTATTCACTTGGACATATCTTACTTTACAAAATCTTATAGCAAGTTTGTTGATAACACAACTAAAATAATAGTTTACCTTTTAGCTATACCCCTTTTGCTGATGTTTTTATTTGCAGCCATGATTAATACTGTATTTAATTCCTCGACTCCTCCAACAAGTCAGGCCGCGGTCGGACAGAGCACTCCTTTAACAGGAGGCTGTTTTGGTTCTGGCTGCGGTTCAGGAACCGGGAGTACCTATGAGTGTGGTATTTCTAAAACCACTGGTAACACGTGTATTTTTAAAGATGGCAATTACAGTGTTATGAATGGTTCTTTAAACATAGGCGCTGATTCTGGGCACGGCTCAAATAGTTATTGGGACTGGCTTGTTGCGAAAAAAGTAATAGGATCGGGCCAAAAGTGTTCTTTTACACTACCGATGCTCATTACTGACGGAATTGGGCCCACGCGAATCACAGATAGCGGCTCAATCCCTGGCAGTTTTTATTGCAGAGGTGACGGCACTACCACAGAATCCCCATTGTATGGGTATGCTGTGGACTATTATACAGCCCCGAATTGCGGGTCGGTCTTTGCGCCTCCCATTAACGGCAACTCTGTGACTTGGAACCTAACCCCGTACCCCACACTTACAGGCGCGGGAGATGCCGTCTTTTTAACTACTACCCAGGGGGGAACTACATACAGATTAACCCTTCTTCATGTAGTGAATATAGTGTCTGCAACATCTGTTGATACAGGAGATTTTATTGCAGATATGTATAATTGGCAGGTTTCAGGAAGTGACAACTCTCATATACATGTTGAGTATGCAGAGGTGACTGGAGGGGCAGTAACGGTTATGGCATTAGACGATCCTTCAACCGGGTCTCCGGCGTTTTGCAGGTAAGTTAATTTAACAAAAGAAAGGTTGCTATGATAGAAAAAATAAAGGCTTTTTACTATAGACACAAAATAACGATCTGGGTCGCAGGAGGGGTTGCTACGATTGTTTTTCTCATCATTGTAGATAATCTAGTAGCAAATCTTTCAACACAAAGACCTAGTGTTGAGCCTGTCTACAATACAAAACAGCAAGATGTAAAAATATTAAAAATATTTCCTCCTGATGGGGCCAAGGTTTCTTCGCCGAGCAATTTTGAAGTCATCTCAGTCACTCTTTCTGCGCCAATAAAAAAAGGATCCTTGGTTATAAAAATTAATCCTTACATAGGATATACAATTTCCTATAGCGACGAAAATCCATCTATCTTGACCATTGTACCCAAAGGCCAGGGCTGGGCTCCCAACGTGACCTATACTATTGACTTCTTGCACGCGTTGGACGACTCCGGAAAGAAGGTTTATTTAAACTATCCTTATGTGTTTTTAAACACACCTCCTGATCCCGCAAGCATAGTCTTTCCTTTTTAATCTAAAAATTCCTGACGCAATGTGCGTCGTGTCGTCGTGAGGTTATAGAATACCGCAACCTTTCTTTAAAGAAACTAAAGTTTAAGGTTGTGTATGATTCTATTTAGTGCGGTTGAAAAGATCCCAGGCTATTACTGACAGCCCGGGAGCCCTCTTATGATAAGATTGCCGTTTGTATCGGTAAATATTCCGCATATTCCGGCAATTACATCGTCAAAAAAATTCATGCTTGCTTGCAGGCCTGTAACATTCATTATAAGGCGTAGTACAACAAACGATCCTATTATCATTAAAAACCCTATTACAGCCTGAGTTCCCGAGAGATTTGCCCCCATTATGCCTTTCGGATCTCCTTGAGCAGTAATGTACTTATAAGCTGTAATAATAACCATCATTGAAAAAACTGCCCCGGATGCGTAAAGAAGTATATAAACGACTCTAATTATTGGGCACATAAGTTGAGTGAACTCCGGCGCATCAACAGAGGTTAGTTGGTCGCAACCAAGCCCGGCAACCCCTGTTACTGCGTATGTTCTTTGAGGAGCAATCAGCAGCATTGTTAATAGAGAACCAAAAATGACTATTTTTTTAAAAAGTTGGCGTTGCATTTTGTAGATCTCCTCCTATTCCAACAATATTTAGCAGTATTATTCTTATAAGTAAAACGGCAAAGGTTAGCAAAAGACCTAGCAAAGAATAATAAAAAGATTTCATTGCGGTCGCGTATTTTTTTGGGTCCGCAAGACTAGTGATAACCCTTATGCCGGAAAATCCAATGAAAATTATTGATAGAGATATTCCTACCCCGATCATAACATTCAGTATAAGTCCCAGAACGTCACCTATCGAGTTGAAATTGGATCCGGTTAGTCCCGAGGCACTGCCGTTTATTTTTTGTAAATAATAAAACATATTTTTCACACACCAACACGGCCCTGCCTTTCTTGGCAGGGCTGTGCCAGTTTAACCCCTAGCTCAAACATTAGAATGGGGTGATTCCGCTTATACCGCTGTTTGTACCACTTATTCCTACAACATTCTGTGCGATTATCTTTATTGTGATCGCGCCGACTACTATCAAAAATCCTATAAGTGCGTTTGTAAGAGCCGTTCTAGCAGAGGCCGCTTTTTTTGTATCCCCTTTTGCTGTGATATGTTCTATACCCGCAATGCCCAAGAAGATAACTGTTAGAGCAATGCCGACTCCTATAACTAAGTTCATGACAACGCCAAATATAGCCGCCAGAGTACCCGCGGTTGCTATTGGTGATCCTGAAAACGGGTCAACGACAGTAACAGGAACGCTAGTTTGTGCATGAGCTGTCTTTAACATTTTTTCTACTAACATTTACTGCACCTCCTTTATAAAAAAACCTGAAAAGTAACATTTTACTAACTGTAATATTATATCAGATGAACTGGATTGTTAGTATTGTATTTAGAAATCAACTTAATACTTGCAGGATATGTATTATTAACACTTGTTATATATGGCTTGTGGTATGGTTTGCTGGAGATCGTTTGTGTTACTATATAAGCAGTAAATATTTTTCATAGTTGCCTTTTGCTAAATTACAAAGTTACAAAAAGCAAAGCAGCTCTGATGGAGTAGTCTTAGCGCTGGTACAGGGGGCACCCTATACAAGACAAAAATTATCATGTCGTTCTTTTTAGCACTGCTTGTTATATTGGTAATACTTATAGTCCCTTTTTTAAAAGTTATACCCGAAGGTTATCACGGCGTAGTTCTTTTTTTGGGGAAATATAACAGAACACTTAACCCCGGCTTAAATTTTGTACTTTTTCCCCTCGAACAAGTTATAAAGGTCGACATAAGAGAGCAGGTTATGGACATTCCTACTCAGGAGGCTATAACCAAAGATAATGTTTCCTGCATGGTAGATGGGATAGTACGCTTTAAGGTTTTAAATCCTTCGACAGCTATATTTAAAGTTCAAAACTATCAAAGTCAAATATCGGCCAAAGCTCAGACAGCCCTAAGGGACGTTATAGGCAGCATTACTTTAGACGAGGTACTTACAAAAAGAGCAGAAATCGCAGAACATATAAAGGGTATTGTTGACACGGCAGCCGAACAGTGGGGTGTGGATATATCGGCAATTGAGATGCAAAATATTGAGATTCCTGCAGATATGAAAAGAGCTATGGCTCAACAAGCCGAGGCCGAAAGGGATAAAAAAGCTAGAATCATTAAAGCTCAGGGAGAGAAAGAAGCCGCAGTGCAGTTGGCTGAAGCCGCGCAGGTTTTATCGGGAGCAAAAGGTGCTTTGGAGCTTCGAACACTGCAAACTCTAAAGGAAATTTCAGCAGATCCTTCTGAGAAGATAATAATGACTATACCCAATTCGTTTTTCGAGGTGTTAAATCCACGAAAATAGTTATTAGATGAATAGAGGTAAGATCCAGATAGCTTTTAATTATACCTTCAACGATTTTGCTAAGGTAATTCGCTATATTCCAAAAAACCCAAACATTATTTTGGAAGCTGGAACACCGCTAATAAAGTACGAAGGAATAAAAGTTATATCCAAAATGCGCTCGCTGTGGTCAGGAGAGATCTGTGCTGACATGAAGATAGCCGATGGCGCTCATGAAGAAGTGCTCATGGCCAAACAAGCCGGTGCAACTAGTGTTACTGTTCTGGGCAATTCATCTGTTGAAACTTTAAAAATATTTGTCGATAGCTGTACAAAACTGAATATAACCTCAATTGTTGATATGATTTCTAACGAAAAGCCCCTTAAGACTTTGTGGAAAGCGAATGTGGTTCCCGAAATGGTTTACATCCATCGTGGGAGAGATGAAGAGAATTCTTTTGGGAAAATCTTGCAGTACAAAGACATCTCAATGTTGAAAGGTAAGTGGGATCTTAAGGCCGGCGCGGCAGGAGGAATGGATAAGAGAGAGCTACAGTCGGCTATTTTTAACAGCGCTGATGTTGTTGTTGTAAACATCGTCCGGCCGTCGGATAGTTGGAAAGGTATAGTTTTTGATAGCCAGTTCCGAACCAACCTAGAAGATTTCTTGCGCTTTGTAGCATAGCGGTAAAGTATTTTAGATAGGGTAGTCTTAGTTTGCACAACCTCGCCTAACCTTAAGTAGAAACTAAAGAGCCCCCAGACCTATAAATGCTATAATAGTTGATATGCAACGTCCTGCCATTCATGCTCGAAAGTTATTTTTAATATTGTTGCCTTTTTTACTTCTAACTACCGTTTTGTCTTATAGCGCCTTCGCCGACTCCTGCAAAAACATTGAAGATTTAGATGACAGAGAGAAGTGTTACGCAAAAGAGTACGAATCAACTGAAAAGAAGCTGCAGGATGTACGAGAGCAGAAAGATAGCGTATCAAAAAAGATTAGCGACTTGTCCTCTGCGCTGACTGTAAAAAATGAAGAAATTGTTGAATTGCAGAATGAAATTGCTGCGATGAACAGCGTGTTGAATCAGATAAACCAGACTTTAGAAGATAAAAATCTGCAGATGGCAAAAAAAATCGAGTTGCGTAACGGCATGTTGCGTACTTTCGCTAAAAAAGGCAACCTCTCAACCACTGATTTTGAATTAATTTTTGGTACCGCGGCTGTTTCTGAAAATCTTACCGGGTTTCAATATGCAACGCTTAATTATATTTTTGAAAAATCCTTGAACTCAGATGCTATAAGGACCATTAAGGTTCTTCAGACCGAGATTCAAAATTTTGAGCGCGATAAAAAAGAGGCAGAAGATTTGAAGCTTGAGCTTGAGTCAGCGCAATCTAATTTGTTGGTTTTAAAAAATAGCCTTTCATCAGAGAAAGCAAGCGCCGAGGGACAGTACAGCGAGTTAAGCGATAAAGAAAAATCTTACAGTCAGAAACTGTCGGATATTTCTGCAAAACAACAGGAAATATTAAATTTAAAGGCGGGAGGAGACAACGGGACAGTAGGAGACTATGATTCTCCAAGCTGGAAGGTGCCGGAACCTCCTTTTAGCCCCGCCTTTGGTGCGTTTAGCTATGGTGCTTACACCCACTATAAAGGCATGAGTCAGTACGGAGCGAAAGGAAGAGCTGAAGCGGGCCAAGATTATAAAGATATTATTAAGTTTTATTACAAACAAGACGTAAAAGAGAAGGATGATTTTCCAAGCAAAATCTGTGTTCAAGGCTACGGTGATTTAGATTTTCAATACTATTTATACGGCTTGGCCGAAATGCCCAGCGATTGGCCGGAAGATGCCCTAAAAGCCCAGGCAATAGCCGCAAGAACCTATGCTTATAGATATTGGAAAAGCGGGCAGTGTATTTGTACTACGCAAAGCTGCCAAGTATTTTTAAAAAGTAAGGCTGACAACGTTCCGTCTCGCTGGAAAGAGGCCGTTGATGACACAAAGAAGAAAATTATTGACGGCGATACTACCGCTATGTACGCATCAACCTCCGGAGGTTACGTTGAACCCGGAGGATGGGACACTTCCGGCAGTTGGCCGGGAGGGGCCTATGAAAAAAAGGCCAAATCTCCTTGGTTTTACTGGGCCTGGTATTCTCAGAATTATAGATTTGATTCTAGTACATGCGGAAGGTCGCATCCATGGTTAACCGAGAAAGAAATGGCCGATATACTAAATTCGTGGGTAGTTTGGGACAAAGGCAGCAACAGCGACAGAGATAGAATATCCCCTGTAACAACAGGTTGTTGGGGAGGAAACCCTTACTCATTAGATCAAATGGCAAGTAAGGCCGATGACTACGGCACCAAGTATAGCAAGATAAATAGCGTAGATGTTACTGTTGGAAATAACGGTGTGACAACACAAGTTAAATTTAGTACTGACAAAGGCAACGTCACAATCTCCGGTGATGTTTTTAAAACCGTCTTTAATCTTAGAGCTCCCGGATATATTTCTTTAAGAAGCAGGCTTTATGACCTACAAAGAGAGTAGCATAACTTGAGAAGAGTTTTTTGAACTATAGTTCAGGCTTAGGTCGACAGGCGCATATGCGTTATTTTTTTTTGCTGTTAGATTAGTGCCGCCAGTGTTACCAGCTGCTGCACGAATTCTAAAGAAGTCCGCGCACACTTAGCAACGGTATAGGGGATCTATTGGTACAAAACTTAGAACCTCACATTTATTCTTTGACGTTCTTTACTGCAGACTGGAAGCCTGCTCGTGTCTTAGCGGTTCTTAAATTGTTAACCCCAAAAGAGACTGAATTGCTAGCCTGATTATTACTATAAATCCAAGCAGCGCTATAGTTCCAAGAACAGCAGCTACAAAGCCCTCTCTAGCGTCTTTTACTTTTGCGGGATCTCCTTGGCTGGTCATGGTTTTATATCCATTTATTAGTATCATCGGCAAGCTGAAAAAACCAAGAGCCGCAGGAATCATAAGTGACATAAGAGATGTCAGCAAAGTTTCAAAGTTTATCAAAGGCCCTGTGTATTCTCTTCTTGGCGGGGCGGGTATGCAGGTAATGTTCCGAACGCATTGACCGCTGGTGTTGCAAGTTTCATTTGCTGCGCAGCCACCATAACCGCATGTATTTATGTACGCTGGGTCATATGTACATTCGCCCGAGGGTAAGATACCTGTCGGTATCCCGCATATATCAGTAAATCCGTTTCCATCTCCATCGACGTCCAAGACGCATCCAGGTCTAGGAGGAACACCTGTGTACCCGCAGTATTCCCCAGTAGTGCAGGCAACTTTGACTGGTCCGCACAGGTCACGCCCATTGTGGTTTGCAATGAAAGTTGCGTCGCATGCAGGTGCAGTAGATGCAAGGTAACATGTTGTTGGAGCGCTGAAAGGCTGACTAAGGTTTATCGAAAACCTTGCCGCCTCAACAACGTTGCTGTCATTGGAAACCCAATTGTAGTTTCCTGCTACTTCAACGAGGTTTACTTGAACAATCACTTGGCTAGTGGCGGGGTCAGATATTTCTACTCCTGTACCAAAAAGCCGAGTTGAACTTGATGGCTCACAGCCCGGGCCAGAAATCGCGCCGTCCTCTTGGCATTGGAATACATAACCTGAACTATCCGCTGGCCATTCAATCTCGTTCGATACCCCTATTCTTACACCGTTCTGATCGTACACATGCAAGTTAAAACGTACCGTGTCTACATGGACAAAAGAGTAATAGCCTGATGGGTCTGTAGAAGCAGGTATTTTAGGGTTTATTGTTACCGTGGCGTTTACTATACTATTCAAAGCCATGCTACCGCAGTTGGCAACTTCAGAGGAGAAAGAATCCATTAAAAATTCGTAGTTCGTTGGTTCATGTGTTCCTTCTGCATGCGCAGTTTTCACAAATGCTCTCGTTAAAACATCGTTGTCGATAGGGATACCCACTGCAGACACTGCCCAGATTACTCCTGCAACAAAGGTATAAAAGAATATTATTTTGATTCTGTTCATTATTGTTATCTTTATAACTGTGGGTACATTACAAGTGTAACATGGGCAGAAAAGGCTTTCAACTTTTATCTTCTATGTTAGGCCGAATAGGTTTTACACGCAAACTGATCATAATTACAGAATTGTTTCATCTGTTGCTAAGCCATGCTTGGCACTGTAGGAAATATTTTTTTCTAAAAATTAACCACCTTTTACATGTATTCTAAATGGAATTCTTTTTACATGATGTTACAATAAGCCTATGCAAGTATTTTTGAATACAGATGGGGGAGCTAGGGGTAATCCGGGGCATGGGGCCGCAGGAATAGTTATTTTTGAAAACGACGCTGTTAAGCACACAAGAAAAAAATATTTGGGAATTTGCACTAACAATGAGGCTGAGTATTTAGCCCTGATTTTAGGTTTGGAAGAGGCTATTAAACATGGGTATAAAAATATTGTCTGCAGATTAGACAGCGAGCTAGTAGTAAAACAGCTCACAGGAGTTTATAAAGTTAAAACCCCTCACATAAAAATTTTACATGACAAAGCAGCCACTCTAGTAAAGAAGTTTTCTACAGTAATTTTCACTCATGTCCCGAGATCTCAAAACAGCGGTGCCGATTCTTTGGTGAACGAGGCGATTGACGAGTATTTGTCGTCAGAAGTTCGGAAAAGTTATTAGCTTTTGCTTATGTCTTACAGACTACCAAGAAACGCAACCGCGCTTGAACAGGCGATCATAAACGAGTTAAAATATAGAGCTGTTTTTAATGCTAGCCTTACATATTATCAGCTCTGGAATTCACTATTTTTATTACATCCTATAAATGAGAGCCAGCAGAAAGAATTTACGCTGGAAAACTTTAACAAGGTGTTAAAGAAGTTAAAACAGAGCAAGTACATAAATCGCACAACTACGGGAAATTACTATATTCAGACAAAAAAACCATTCAAGTGGGGGCACAGGGCAAACTACGCTCAAGAATATTTAAATAGTTTAGGCCCAGTTGTTAAAGTCTTGTCACATATAGGCTGGATCAAGCTGCTCGCCGTTTCTGGATCTGTTGCTGCATACAGTGCCAAAAAAAACGATGATGTAGATTTATTTATAGTCACAGAAAAAAAACGCTTGTGGCTCACCCGTTTGTTCGTTGTTTTATTATTAAAGACTCTGCGGTCCTATAGGACAGATAAGAATTCCGCAAACAAAATCTGCCCAAACATTTTTTTAGATGAAGGTGCTCTAACTTGGCCCACAGAGAGACAAAATATCTATGTTGGACATGAGATTATTTTGTTAAGGCCTTTAATAAATCGCGATAATACGTATTTTAAATTTTTGGATGCAAATTCCTGGATAAAAGGTTTTTTCTGCACTTTTTGTTACGCCTCGGAAAAGACCTACAAATCCATTTATAAGCCTGGCAGCAAGCTAGTAGATTTACTGGAAGATTTTGTAAAAATGGTCCAGCTTAGGTATATGAAACAAAAAATAACCTCGGAAATAATACAAGACCGGCTCTTGCATTTTAACAAACACGACCACACCTCAAAAATTATTAATGAATTTGAAAAAAATTAATTAATTTATAATTTCGTTACTCAAACCTACCTACGCAAGATAGTAGATGTAGTTTACCCAACATGTTGAGCTCTGCAAGGCAAAGAAATTACAGCAAGCCACCTGCGTAAGCTGGTGATAGTTGATAATTTCGTTACTCAAACCTATTTATGCAACAGAACTTCAGTTTTTAACTTACAATCGAACGAGCACGTCTTTATTAGTAACGAGAGGCTGTAGATTTAGCTCGCAGCCCTTGATTTTGTTGTAAAACCTTTTTTAGTTGTTTTTTATGCCTTCATTGCTTTTTCTAAAGGTTGTGTATAAAAAAGAAGCACCTCCTTTTGGAGGTGCTTTTGGGCCGGTTACGCTACAAACATATTAGCATTTTTTATTTACTGCGATAAGACTTCAATTCTCAGTTCACAGATGAAAGCACATGTGTGTGGTATTAAAAAAGATGCTGCGGACATAAGTCCGCAGCATCCTCATTTTCCAGCGGTAAGGTCGCTGGCATTGTCCGCGGGTTAAACGGAAATGATCTACATCATTCCCGGCATTCCACCCATTCCGCCCATTCCACCGGCGCTCGAGTTCTCGTCTTTTTCTTGTGGAGCATCTGTTACTAAGCACTCAGTAGTTAGAATCATGGTTGCAACAGATACGGCATTTTGAATTGCGCTTCTCGTTACTTTTGCAGGATCCGTTATTCCTTCTTCTATCATATCGACGTACTTCATTGTCATTACGTTAAATCCCATGTTTGAATTTTTCTTCTCGGTTGCAAGCCTTTCAATCTCACCTATTATTCGTCCTGCATCAACTCCTGCGTTTGAAACAATAAGCCTTACCGGTTTTTCAAGAGCGTTATATAAAGTTTTTGCTCCGACTTCCTCATCTTCTTCAAGCTTCATATCTAATAAAGCTTTTCTAATCTTAAGCAAGGTTACTCCGCCTCCGGGAACAATCCCTTCCTCTATTGCTGCTTTGGTTGCATTTACGGCATCTTCAACGCGTAATTTCTTTTCTTTAAGTTCGGTTTCTGAAGCCGCGCCAACTTTAATAACAGCCACGCCTCCGGTTAGTTTAGCTAATCTCTCTTGTAGTTTTTCTTTGTCGTAGTCAGAAGTGGTATTTTTTATTTGGCTTTCTATCTGCTGGACCCTTTCTTTTATAGCTACTTCGTTTCCTGTACCGCCGACTATTGTGGTTTCATCTTTTGTTGCAAATACTCTTTCTGCTCTTCCCAAATCCTCGACTGTTACTGAATCCAGCTTTCTTCCCATATCTTGGCTAATCATTGTGGCTCCGGTTAAAGCAGCAATATCCTCAAGCATTGCTTTTCTTCTGTCACCAAATCCGGGGGCTTTGACAGCAAGTGCGTTAAAGGTGCCTCTAATTTTGTTTACGACTAAAGTTGCTAAAGCTTCTCCGTCGATATCATCTGCGATTATAACCAGATTTTTCGAAACTTTTACAAAGTTCTCAAGCATTGGTAGCAAGTCTTGCATACTTGAAACTTTTGCATCAGTAACAAGAAGATACGCATCGTTTATTTCAGCGGTCATCTTATCTGTATCAGTAACAAAATATGGAGATGCATAGCCTTTATCAAACTGCATTCCTTCTTTGTGATCTAGCTCCATTTCGAATCCTTTTGATTCTTCAACTGTGATAACACCGTTGTCTCCAACTTTATCCATTGCGTCGGCAATTAAGTTTCCTATCTCAGAACTTTGTGCTGAGATTGTTGCAACCTGGGCTTTTTCTTCTTTTGTTGTTATTTTCTTTGCTAAAGAGGCTATTTCTTTAACTACAACATCTGTAGCCTTTTCAAGGCCTTTTCTCAGAATCATTGGATTTGCGCCTGCAGAAACATTTCTAATACCTTCTTCAACTAAAGCTTGAGCAATTACTGTAGCTGTTGTAGTGCCATCTCCCGCTATGTCGTTTGTTTTTGAAGAAGCCTCTTTTACTAATTGGGCTCCCATATTTTCAAACTTGTCCTGAAGTTCTATCTCTTTTGCTACTGTTACTCCATCGTGAACAACCTGAGGGGACCCCCAGCTTTTATCCAACGCTACGTTTCTACCTTTTGGGCCAAGAGTTGTAGCTACAGCTTGCGCCAAAGCATCTACTCCTGCCTTTAGTTTTGTTCGGGCATCATTCCCGTAAATTATTTGTTTTGCTGACATATTGTCCTCCTAATTTATATACTCTTTTAACTTTTTATTACTCGACCACGGCGAGAACGTCATCCTGCTTTACTAGGAGATGTTCTTTACCGTTTACTTTTACTTCAGTACCGCCCCATTTCTTGTACATTACTATAGCTCCAACTTCGACCTCCATTTTTATTAGATCTCCGTTTTCTCCTCTTTTTCCTGCTCCTGCTGCTATAACTCTGCCTTTTTGTGGCTTTTCTTTTGCTGTGTCAGGAATAACAATACCTGAGGGAGTTGTAGTCTCTTCCTCTAAGGGTTCAATTAATATATAGTCGAACATTGGCTTTATTTTAGTATCGGCCATTCTAACCTCCTGTTTTATCGTGGCTTTATTTTTTAATTTTATAAAGCTTTGATATAAGAGATTTTGCAATGTCATTGCAAAATCTCGCTTGTGAAATTTAATACTCCTCGCGTATAGCAGAAAATTTATAGCACTCTATGCTTGTGAGTGTCAAGTTTTAGAATGCTTTTTTATTTAGCGTAAATTCTTATTTTATCTCCGCCAATCTTTTCTTGTTTGTATATTTCTATTCGACCGATTTCTTTTGTGTTTTGTACATGCGGGCCGCCGCAAAACTCTCTACTAAAAGCACTTTCAAGCGAATCCCCTATAAAGTAAACTTTTACCATGTCTCCGTATTTTTCTCCAAAAAAATGCAGTGCTCCGGTTTTTTGTGCAGTTTCCTTGGGCATAATCTCATACTGAACCTTTATAGCCTCTTCTATCTTTTTATTCACTAGCTCTTCAACAGCCTTAAGTTCTTTTTCAGATAACTTCTGGTTGTGCGAGAAATCAAATCTTAAACGCTCGTTTGTTATATTACTGCCCTGTTGGGTAATCTGTGGCCCAAGAGTTTGTCTCAGCGCCCAGTGCAGTAGGTGAGTGGCAGTGTGGTATTTAGTAATTTGTTCAGTGTGTTCTGCTAAGCCCCCTTTAAATTTCTTCTCTGCGCCGACTCTCGACAAAGCTTGGTGTTCTTGCTGAATTCGTTTGAACTCTTCTTCAAAGTCCTTTTGATCCAGATTCACGCCTTTTTCTTTGGCATCTTCAATAAAGATTTCTTGCGGATAGCCCACTGACTGATATAGGGCAAAACTAATTTCTGCCAAATGTTGTGTTGTGGTTGTGCCCCCTATGCCTGAAAGTTCTTTTTCGGCTTCTTTCGATCCTTTATGCAGGGTTTTTCTAAATTTTGTTTCTTCGTCACGCAGAATTTTTAATGCCTCCCCCTCTATTTTTGGAAGTTCCGGGTATATCCAACTAAGCATGTTGATAGTTGGGGAAAGAAGTTTGGATGAGATATCTTGGTCAATATCTAAGAATCTTCCGGCGCGAACCATTAGTCTTATTAGTCTTCTTAGTATATACCCTTGATCTTTATTAGATGGCAGAACTCCGTCCATCATTAGTATGGTGGCTGCTCTCATGTGATCGGCAATTTTCCTCATGGCGATAGTAGTATTGTTGTCCAGCTTGTATGGTTTTCCGGTTATTCTCTCAAGCTCACTAATTATTGGCCAAAAATTATCGGTTTCAAAAATATCGTTTTTTTCTTGAGCTACAAGGGCCAGTCTTTCAAGGCCGCCGCCAAAATCAACATTTTTTTGCGGTAATTCGACCCAACTATCTTCGGCTTTTTTATATTGCATAAAAACACTATTGCCGATTTCCAAGAACTCATCTTCGTTTTCATGCGGGCTCAATCCAAATCCCGTACCCTCCCGTCCTATGTAGTAAAAAATTTCGCTGTCCGGACCTCCAAGTTCGCCTACTGCTTCTCCTCTTTGCCACCAATTGTCTTTTTTACCATACGCAAAAATTCTCTCATCCTCTTTTGCTTCAATGCCGTATTTTTCAAATATTCTTTTAAGTATTTCAACCGCCTCAGTGTCCTTTGGAGCGTCTTCGTCGCCCTTAAAAACTGTGGCGTATATTTTATTTGGATCCAGGCCTAAAACCTCAATTAAAAACTCGTACGCCCACGGTAATTGCTCTTGTTTAAAATAATCCCCTAAACTCCAGTTACCTACCATATGAAATAGAGTTGTATGTCTATTTGTGTGCCCAATATTCTCAATATCTTCAAAGAACCTTAAACACCTTTGAACATTTGTAAGTCTTTTTCCCATGGGGTGGCTCTGCCCCGATAAGTAGGGAACAAGCGGAAACATTCCCGAGTTCACATACAGGAGTGTAGGGTCATTTTCCGGCACAATAGAAACGTTTGGGATTAGCTCGTGCCCGCGGTCTTTATAAAATTGTATATACTTTTCCAGTATTTCTTTTGAAGTCATGTTTCTTTGGAGGCCTGGGCGGGAATCGAACCCGCGATGAGGGTTTTGCAGACCCTTGCCTTACCACTTGGCTACCAGGCCACGAATTTTTGTGTCAATGCTAGTTGCTATTTTAGCACGTGCGTGCTATCTTTCCTATGTATATATTATGTCAATTTCAACTTTAGTACCAACAAAAGAGAGAAAAACATCAAAGCCATTCTACACTATTATCCTGTACATTTTAATTTCTTTTGGTTTTGTTGCTTTGGCATATTTTGGGCTTGTTTTTGTTAAAAATATTTCTAAATCTAAGATACCTGCAGCCCTTGAATTGAAAGTAGAAAACGGCGAGGCAGAGGTTTTTCTGGACGGAGTATCTATTGGAAAATCTCCTATTGAGAATTATCAGCTTGAAGCCGGCAGTCACGAAGTAATGCTGCAGTCGGGCGATGGCATGTCGTATAAAACAAACATCGATTTTGTTCCGGGGGCGGCCGCTGTAGTCATCAAAGAGCTAGGTTCTTCCAGTCTGTTTTCCTCAGGCGCCAGTGTCTGGTTTGCTAAAAAGTCTGCAGACAGTTCTTTGAGTGTGATATCTGAGCCCTCGGGGGCAGATGTTTATATAGACGGCACTCTGGTGGGAAGCACGCCTTACAATTCGGCTAAGTTAAGTGCCGGAGGCTACGAGATTAAGGTTGCAATGGCTGGATACGAGGACCGTGTTCTTCGAGCTGAGGTTCTTGAAACTCACACGACTAACTTTAACGTTATTTTATTCCCAAATGCCGTACCTTCTGAAGTAGGCACTATAGAAGGTTACGACAATATTTACGATGTAACCTCAAATGACCCCAGAGTTTTATCTGATATCTCAAGCTGGATAAAAGCCATTAATTACTGGACAACTACTAGAGGGGTTAATATTAAAGACTTAGGGCTGACAAAAGAGCCGTTGTTCACTTATTTTATTGACGCTGAGGGGATAGTATACGGCACTGATGGCACGACTCTTTCGGCCGATCAAGTGGCCGGATTGTCCTCGGATCAAAAGGGTGCGTATCTCCACAGTAAAAATGTTTCTGAAACTGAAGCATCCCAGCTCACAGAGAAAGCAAAATCATCAGTTGAAAAATTAGGCACAGGCCCGGTTCTTACTGAAGCTGAAAATAAAGAAATCCCTGGAACTGAAAATGCTGGAACGGTCGGGACGCCCCAAACAGGCATAGGGGGACAGGCGACAATCCTTGATACTGGCTTGGGCTGGCTTAGGGTTAGAAATGCTCCGGGTTTGTCTGGTGAAGAGATAGCTAAGGTAAATGTCGGAGAAGCGTTTGAGGTTCTTGATATTCAGGGAGATTGGGTAAAAATTAGAGTTGATGCAAATGTTGCGGGATGGGTTTCTGCAACCTATGTTTCTATAGATTAAACCCTTATAATTTTTTTACTAAACTACCTTGCATAAGCCAGTAGATGTGGTTTACTCAACATGTTGGGCTTCGCGGCGCAAATAAATTACAGCAAACCATTTGCGTAAGCTGGCGGCGGCTGATATAAGCTTCTATTTAAGTAGGTCGGAATTCCACTGTAAAATATCAGGCCTAAGAGTTTCAATTCGCACAAGGCTTTCTTTAAATTTTTCCTCCAGCCCCAGTAGATTTTGATATTTTGCTGCTTGTATTTGAACTCCCAGGTCTGTGGGGTAGTCTGTTTGAAGTTTCTCTGAATAATCTAAAAAATCCCCAATAGTTGCATTATCGATATTATCTTTGCTTGACGGCATGGCTAGATCATTAATGGCCAAGAAATAATAAAGGCCCAACGCGTCTCTTTTTGTAGCGAGATTGTTCGGGTTTATTTTAATGCCTTTTTCAATGTTGGCGATTGCTTGTTTTTTAAGCTGCGCGTGCATATTAGGTTTAGTGTCTAGTGTTTGAAGCGTTAAGGCTTTAGCTTTCTGTAGATAGTAATTTGGCTCATATTTCCACAATCTGAGAGCAACGTCTATGTTTTCGTTTGACGCAGACACCGAGCCGTTTAATATCGCGTTTCTGGCTTTACTATAAAAGTATTCTGCGGCTGCATATCTTAAAGCAAACACTATTATGAGTACAAAAATTCCAAGTGTACAAAGCTTGCTCAGTTTGTGCACCGGGCCATTTAATATTCTATTTAATGACTTTATTCTTGCTAGCGTTTCTCTGCTGTTCTGTGTTTTTTGCTCGAACTTCATAAGAAGCTTGCCGTAGTTATTTAGTTCATCTTCTCCTTCTCTCGTCTCTTTTAAAGCGTAAATTCCAACGATAACAATAAAAATAAATGAAAGAGCTATACTCGGCCAGCCAAAAAAGTTTGTTATAACTATAGTCGAAAGAGCAGGTGACAGTATTTCATCTTTTCTTCTATATAAATAAGATACCAGCAATATGTAGCCGATAAGACCTAAAATACCTTGCTCTGCCAACATTTCCAGATAGTAGTTATGCGGTTTGTTTATGATGTAGTCCCATTCGGACGAAAAATTCAATGCTGGGGGCCTAAAGTTTTGAAAAACAAACGGAAACGTTTCAGGACCGTATCCTAAAATAAATCGAGCCGGACTTGATGTTGCAAGCTGGATTGTCCCGAGCCACACCTGCCCTCTTATAAAAGCAGGATCGGAATAGAATCTTTGGTTTGTGTTCGGAAAAGTGTCTGGCGCGTTACTTTTAATGTTGTTTGTAGCTCTGTTGCTGTACTGTGGGTTTTGCAAAGCGTAGTTAGTTCCCGAAAAGCTTGTTTTTATGTCTTCAAATACGTCGTGGACCCTTTTTGCTAAAGGGGCCGCACAGACCGTGGAGAATACAAAGAAAAATATTAAAGTGATTCTAAGCTTCTTACACTTTGCTATTATTATGTTTGTTGTTTTATGGATATTTTTCCTCGAGCTACCTAGCTTCGCGCCGAAAAATATTAACACTAAAAGACCTATAAACAAGCCCGCAAGCGCGGACAAAGAGTAGGTTAAAACAATGACTGAGAATCCAAGGATGGCGTTTAAGTTATACCAAAAAACGCGTCCTTTTATTTGCTCTTTATTTGTTTGTATCAATAGTGCTAGGTTTAGCAGTATTGTGGTTGCTAAATACGATCCGAGCCAATTAGGCTGTCCAAAGGTTCCTCCAATTCTAAAAGTTTGGGTAGAGATATATTGCACCAAAGCAAAAATACTTACTGATAGAGTCGAGAAGGCGATGGTTTCTATCAATTCTTGCGATTTTTTAGTGTCAATTTTTCTAATAAGAAGGTAAGTAGCAAGCAAAATAATTTGAAATAAAAAAGAATCCCCGTAGCGTGTGTAGTAGCCAATTAAAGATCCAAGAAAATAGGTTGAAGCTAGAGTAGATAGCGCTAAGAGAATAAAATTTCCTATTACTAGAGCATCGGTCTCGGAAAACCCTGATTTATATGACAATCTGTCGGCACTTGAGCGATTGTTCTGCTTTTGTGCCATAAAAGCTAGGCTAACAGCTATTAACGTGAAAATAAATTTTGAGAACTCGTATGTTTCTTGACCCGGCAACCCTAAAATTATAGGCAGGAGTAAAATAATAAGTTTAATTGACGAAGTAGTCGACACAGCTGTATTATACTATGTAAGGAGTAAGTTCTGCCTTATGTTTTCAAAGATTTTAATCAGATTAGTCGACCAAGCTATAGTTCCCGCAATATTACTGTTGGTGTCTCGTGTTACCTCAATGTTGCTACTTTCTGCAATATTCAATGTTCCTTATGAGCTTACCAACAAAGGATTCACTTTCTTAGAAGTTTCCGATTATGTAAGGATAAACTCTTATTCCATGCTATTTATGCTAGTTTGTGTTTTTGTTGGCTTACTCTACATCATGTTGAAGTCATTTATTTTTCATGACACACACATTAATCCTGTTTTAGCTGCAAGGTTATTTACTCTCAGGCTGGATTCCTTCATTCAAGCGTCTTTTGATCTTTATTCTCAGGGGGCGGTGTGGCTGTCGTATTTATATTTGCTAACTGTTGTCATTATAGCAATGGTTTTTACCGGAATGCTTTATAGTTGGATTTTCGTGGAGATCGGAAGAGCACACGTCTGAACTCCAGTCACTTCGTACCATCTC